>Ga0334898_1000154_pt1 | contig 129797 bp, 117 predicted proteins | sample GraSluR3_MG_10_FD_207228 | JGI IMG/M metagenome (GOLD analysis project Ga0334898, IMG submission 207228) | Sludge microbial communities from methane-producing bioreactor in Wageningen University, Netherlands - Granular Sludge_3_08-R3 | ecosystem: Engineered > Bioreactor > Anaerobic >... | reverse complement strand
GAGTGCGAATAATTTCTGGAAATGGGGGTCGATCATCTGCTGTACTCCTTGCAGACACCATAGCAGATAACCCCTCTGTTTTGAATATTCTATTGGCCCTTACCCACCATGAACAGCGAAAGGCCTCATAGTTATTTGCATATATAAGGCATTACGTCGATATTGACTCCACCATTTCCTCAATCTTCTCTGCCGCTCTCTTGATTACCACATACCCCCTGTCACTGATAGTCTCCTGGGGAGGGGTATCCTTCCTCCTCATACTGAGCCAGAGAGCATCACTTCCTACAATCTGTTGGCAAGCAGTGACAAAGTGGGTGACCCTATCAGGTTCCTGCTTGTATGCTGTAAGACTTTCTTCAAGAGAAGAAACCTCCAATTCTTCTGCAAGCTTCTTTGTTTCCTCAAGAATATCAGCATAGATTTCACTGGTAGTATCGAGCAGAGAAAGAAGATAGAGTGAAGTTTCCAGAGCCAAAGGCCGGAAAAGCCTAAGTTGCATTGTTGTTGAGGTTTGGCCCATGTAATACCCTACGAGGTCGCCAAAATCTGAATACGCTTGTGAAATCTCGGTCGCAGTATCCCCAATAATCTGGTTACACGTTGCGAGCTTATCGTCATCTGTCATTGTGAATCTCCTCTCAGGTTGCTGGTAATGCGGTTACGTCCTGCTTCCTTGGCTTGGTAGAGCAGGAAATCTGCCCGCTGCAGGGCGTTGTCCAGCGTATCATCAGCAATGAATAGGGTAAAGCCTCCACTCAGTGAATATTCCTGCGCATTTGGATATTGCTTGCAGATATCTTGCATCTTGTCTTTCATTCCTTGTACCAGTATTGCAATCTCATCCATGTTGTCTCTCTCTCTATAAGAAGCAGGAATTCATCACCACATTGATGACCGTAGGCATCATGTAGATCCTAGAAACGGACAATATCGAGCATGCGGAGTATCGCAAATGCGTAACTCCCTACATACTATTCGTATACATCCCCAAGGGCTTTTGGTGCCTTGGTCTTGGAAGAGAAAAAGAGAAGCAGGACCAAGGTGACGATATAGGGTAAAGTAAGTACAAGGTCGCCATAGGAAGAGGGTAGTTCCAACTTCTGCACCAGTACATAGCCAGCACTCCTTGCAAAACCAAAGAGGATGCAAGCCAGGAAAGTTCGGCTGATCTTCCAGGAACCGAAGATGTAGGCAGCAATCGCAAGATAACCAAAGCCCATGTAGATATTTGGGGAGAAAGTAGTCGAAATAGAGTAGGCAAAACACATACCACCAAGACCAGCTAACGCTCCACTTACAAGAACCGATATGAATCGGATCTTCATTACGTTTCCGCCAGCGGCAGCGACTGCATGGGGATTGTCTCCGCACGCACGAATATGCATGCCAAACGGTGTCTTGTAGAGGATATATGCCATGATCAAGGCAATCACAACAATAATCGGGACAAAGGTGTACAAATCTGTAAACACAGCACCGAGGATAGGAATCTTGGAAAGCAGAGGAACTGTGACCTTTGGAAAGATCTCCAGAAGGAACTTGTTCGAGGGTTGCCCGAATACTGATGCATTGATCTGGTTTGCTAAAAAGGCCGTCAAGGCAACACTGAGCATGTTTATCACCACACCGCTGATAACCTGATTAGCCTTGAATTTTATGCACATCAGTGCATGCAGTGAAGCAAGCAATGCTCCTCCGACCATGGCAAATGCCAATGATGCATAAATAAGCAGTAGAGGATTTCCCGTAATCACACTGCTCAATAATGCATAACTCAGTCCCCCTGCAAATGCGCCAAAGCCAAGCAATCCTTCCAAGGCCAGGTTGATGACACCGCTACCCTCACTGTAGATGCCTCCGATTGCGATAATGAAGAGTGGAATGGAAAAGGCAATTCCCTCGATGATAATGCTATCCATACTTAGACCTCCTCAACTTCGCGGGCATATCGATTTGCAAGAGCCCTGAAGAAAATACCGATTGCACTGAACAGCAACAAAATACTGGTAATCAGTGCAGCGATCTCACGGAGTACCTGCATCCTTGAAGACATATAGGTTGTACCTGAGTCGAAGATCATAACAAGCAGAGAAGCAAAGAAGCTCCCGATGGCGGATGTGTTTCCGAGAAGCGCGACCGCAATGGAGTCAAATCCAAGAGCGGGAAGCACTCTCGGTTGAATCGATGCATTGCTGCCAAGGTAGTAGGAAACGCCAGCCAAACCAGCAAGCGAACCACTGATTAACATCGTGGTAATCACGGTTTTTCCCACATTGATGCCCGCATAGTTGCTTGCCTTGCTATTCAGTCCCACTGCTTGCAGTTCAAACCCAAACCGAGTACGGGTTATGAAGTAACGAATCAGGAAAACGGTGATCAAGGCAAGCGGAAATACCAAGTTGATCTCCATCTTCAAATTCATGATTGGGTAGTCGAACAGTGTCAAACGGGCATTCTGTCCTACCTCGACCGACTGACGGGTGATGGGATCGACAAACCTGGTTTGGATGAAGAAGCTGACCACATAACTGATGATGTAGTTGAGCATAATCGCTACCACCACCTCGTTCATATTAAAGCGGTGTCTGAGATATCCGATCAATACCCCGATCAAGCCTCCTGCGACAACCCCGATCAAGACAACCAAGGGTTTAGCAATAATAGGAGCAAGGGAAGAGTATCCTACGAGGATCGTTGCAATAAATCCCGAGAAGACCATGATACCTGAGACGCAGATATTGAAAATACCGCTTTTCAGGGCTACTGCAACAGAAAGCGCTGCAAATATCATTGGGGTAGTGTAATTAAGCAGACTCATGAAGTCAGTCAGTTGACTCTTCTTTCCTGCATATCGTGTTTTAGGAAGAATGCCAGCACCTTGTAGTATACTACGGTACGCCTCAAAAGGATTCTTTCCCAATAATAACAACAATACACTGCCTGCTAGGAGACTAAGAAAGATACAGAATAGACTTACTCTCAGTAGCTGGTGCTTGCCTGGGCCACAACAGATCATGAATATGCGTTTAAAAAGATTAGGCTTTTTCAACATGAACCCCCATCATATACTCGCCAACTTCGAGCTTTGTCATCTCTGATGCCTGCTTGATAGTCTGCACTTTCCCGTTGTAGAGAACCAGAATCGAGTCTGCAAGCTCCATGATTTCATCCAATTCCAAAGATATGAGCAGGATTGCCTTTCCTTGCGCTCTAAGCTCATCAATCTTCTTATGGATTGTTTCTATTGCCCCTACATCCAAACCTCGAGTAGGTTGCACGAAGATCAGGAGGTCTGCCTGAAGATTGATCTCACGTGCAATGATGGCCTTCTGTTGGTTACCTCCGCTCATGCTTCTTGCAAGTGTGTTTACCCCTGAACCGCTGCGAATATCGTAGGTGGAGATAAGTTGCTTGGCGAGCGATTCCATCTCTTGCTTCTGTAGAACTCCACGGGAATTACTGTACGGATCCTGATAGTACTGCTTCAAACATAGATTCTCACGAAGCGGAAAATCGAGTATTAAACCCACTGATTGCCTGTCTTCCGGTATGTAGGCAACCCCTGATTCAATACGCTCACGTACCGTACAGCCACTGATGTCTTTACCTGCAAGAAAAATTGCTCCTTCCTTGACCGGGAGCAACCCTGCAATGGCATCGGCAATCTCAACCTGTCCATTGCCTGCAACACCTGCAATAGAGAGGACCTCTCCTCTGTGGAGTGTAAAACTTACCTTGTCAACCTTACGTATATGCTCATTTGTCTCAACAGAAAGCCCCTCTACCCTCAGTACTTCTGTACCCCGCTTATGCTCTGTTGATGAAAGGGTGAGAGATACTTCTCTTCCCACCATCAATGCACTCATTTCTTGTGTGGTGGTGGAAGCGACATCAAACACCCCAACCATTTTTCCTTTGCAGAGAATGGCACAACGGTCAGCAATCTTCTTGATCTCATCCAATTTATGGGTAATGAGGATGATGGTTTTCCCGCTATCCCTAAGGTTTTTGATGATACCCAACAGGGATTCAATTTCTTGTGGGGTCAATACTGCAGTGGGTTCGTCAAAAATAAGTATCTCGGCATTCCGATAGAGCATTTTTAAAATTTCAACACGTTGGCGTGTTGAGACCGGGATATCCTCAATGATACTCTCTGGGTCCACTTCCAACTGATACTGTTTGGAGAGCTCCCGTACTTTCTCTTTTGAAGATTGTATATCCACATAGGGAAAGAGCCCAAAGTAGCGTTTCTTTGGTTCGATTCCCATAATGATGTTCTCTGTAATGCTCTGGTTCTCCACCAACATAAAATGCTGATGCACCATTCCGATGTTTAGGTCATTCGCAACAAGAGGACTAGAGATATGCTCCTTCTTTCCTCGTATGAGTATGTCCCCCTCATCAGGGATTTGCATGCCAAAGAGCATGCTCATCAATGTCGACTTACCTGCACCATTCTCGCCGAGAATAGCCAAGATTTCCCCTTTCTGGATAGAAAGTGAGATGTCATTGTTCGCAACAATACCAGGAAATCGTTTGGTGATATGCCTGAATTCAACCAAAGTGTCCACGTCGTTTCGCCCCTTCTAAGAAAAGGCACTGGTATCGTTTTGATACCAGTACCTATTGAACATAAAATCAGTTTACCTTGAATTCCTCAGGAGTGAATCCGCCAAAGTTAGAGGCAGGGACGATTGTTCCGTCCTGGACAAGTTTATAAGCCTCCTCAAGTTTCTCTATAGTGGATGCGCTGAGCTGGTGGCGACCGCTTTCTTTTACAAATCCCGTAGAATCAGTGTCAGCCTTCAGCAATACATTGGCTCCTTCAAAGGTCCCATCCTGAATTCTGGAGAGGGCACGATGCACATTCAAACTCATTACCTTCAGTACACTGGTGAGAATGATATTATTGTTTCCGACCTGGCCGTCATCCCACTGGTCGACATCGCAACCTATGACGTGGAGCTTTCCATTACTCTCCTTTGCAGCAGTGAAGACCCCGTTTCCGCTTGCTCCAGCTGCAACAAAGATGGTGTCTACGCCTTGGTCGAGTAGTTGTTGCCCGATGACTTTGCCGGTGGCTTCATCTGCGAACGAGCCAACATAGTTGCCGCCTACATTCGCACCGGTTACATCAGTTCCAGCCCGTGAAGCAAGTTCAACGAGTTTTGCATTGGTACCGAGCTTTTCATTAGCATAGATGACACCGCACTCAAACCCATATTGGTAATTGACGTTTGAGGGGTAGGCCACACCATTTACCACTGCAACCTTGTTTGTCTTGGTCTCAAGGGCAGCAGCAACACCAGCAAAGAATCCACTTTCTTGCTCTGCAAACATCATTGCATACACATTGGGAAGTTCAACCGTGTTGCCTGCAGCATCGGTGGGGTAGGTGTCTACCAGGATGAACTTGGTCTCCGGGTTTTCTTTAGCCAATTCGCCAATACCTGCAAACTGGAATCCAGTACACACAAGTACATCATACTCAGCAACAACATCAGCAGCTGTCTTCAAGGCAGCTGCAACATCCCCGCTGGGTTCACGAATTGCGGTAACTTGAGCTTCCGGATGCTCATCGATGAAGGCCAGGATTCCGTTATAGTTGTCCTGGTTGAATGAACCATCATCCACCCCACTCGGTGTGGTGATAATGGCAATATTCAAGCCTGCTGCCTGAGATGCCTTTTCAGTGGAACCTGCTGCGAACAGCATTCCTGCAATAAGAACAATTGCAATAAAACCAACAATTTTCTTCATGTCTATCTCCTTCTGACTATTTTGTGATATCCATCATTTTTCATGATGATTGATCCTCTTGATATTCCTTTTGATCAAATGCTTAGATGGTTCTTAATTTTTTCAGCATTTGGGGATTCAATTATTCCCTTCTCCGTAATAATACCTGTGATAAGTGTAGCATCAGTAACATCAAAAGCAGGATTATACACACTCACATTCTTCGGCCCCGTACGTTTTCCAAAACCATTGACTACTTCATCTCCATCACGTATCTCAATGATAATGTCATTTCCCGTTGCTGTTGCAACATCAAACGTAGAACTAGGAGCAGCAACATAAAAAGGTATGTTGTAATACCTGGCAAGTATTGCGACACCAGAAGTGCCTATCTTGTTGGCCGTATCTCCGTTTGCAGCAATACGATCAGCTCCTACAATCACAGCATCAATCTTCCTTTCCTTCATTACCAATGATACCATAGTATCACAAAGAATAGTGACATCAATGCCACCTTTTGCAAGTTCATAGGCTGTGAGTCGGCTTCCTTGCAACAACGGTCTTGTTTCATTCGAGAATACCTTGAATTGGTACCCTTGTTCATGACCAAGATAGAGTGGGGCAAGCGCAGTCCCATATCCGCTGGTTGCCAGTCCTCCTGCATTGCAATGTGTCATTACACCCCACTGTTTCTTCTTGTCGAAGAGTGACAATCCATGCATTCCAATGGATTTCCCCATTGCTTGATCTTCCAAGAAAATCTGGTTGCTTTCCTGCAATAATGCTGCAAGTAGTTGCGTTTGGGTAATGCCTTGCTTCCCCAGATTCTCATGGAAAGTCTTTTCCATGCGATCCAAAGCCCAGAATAAATTGACAGCAGTGGGCCTACTGGAAGCAAAATATTCTTTCAGGGCCTTCATATCCTGTTCCATTGCATCCAAGCTTGGGTATGTATTCTGAGAGAGACATACATACATACCATACGCCGCGGCAATACCAATAGCAGGTGCACCGCGAACACGTAGTTTTTTAATAGCCTCAAATATTGATTCTCGCGTATCAAGATATAAGAATACCTCTTCGACTGGAAGTTTTGTTTGGTCCAGCAGTACGAGTTTCTCTGGGTGTTGCTGCAAGCGGACGGGAAGAATAGTAGGCATAGTGAACTCCTGAATTATATTTGAAGGACTGCATGGGAGCAGTTACAACTATCTTGGGTTAGTAGTTGGGAAGTGAAAATGGAATTGATGACCTGCAACACAGAATCTTTCGCTGCTGCTACTCTCTGCCCATGGTCAATCTGGGCAAGATTTTCATCTTTTATCCCGCATGCCATATTGGAGATAAGCCCGATAGCGGCATAACACATCCCCAATTCCTTGGCTAAAAACATTTCAGGGAGGCCTGTCATACCTACCAATGTGCCACCAAGTTTTTGGAACATGGCAATCTCTGCTTTGCCTTCAAAGCGGGGTCCTTCCGTACATACATACACCCCCTTGGTATGGATAGGCAAATCTCTAGCTTGTGCTGTCTGGATAAAGAGGGAACGAAGATTCTTGCAGTATGGATCATGCATATCAACATGAGCAACGGTATTGTCCTTCCCATCAAAGAACGTTTTTTGACGACCAGAGGTAAAGTCCAAGAAGTCTTCAATAACCACTATTGAACCTTCCACAACAGCCTCATCCATTGACCCACTCGTGAGTAGGGCAAAGATATGGGAAACCCCTTCTTGTTGGATTGCCTTCATCTGGGCTCTATAGTTGATGGCATGAGGAGGCGTAGTGTGTGCTCTTCCATGCCGGGGAAGAAAAAGAATCTCTTCACCTGATAGAATGAACCGGTATGTTTCTACAACCCCATAGATAGTCTCAACGGGAAATGGACCCGAAAGATTTGCCAGAGACCCGACTCCTGTTCCTCCAATGATAGCTTTTCTGCAATGTGGCATGGTATAATTCCTTTATAAGTCAGAGGGCTGAGCAATGACAAGATTCTTCATTTTTGTTGCATCAAGCCCAGCTTTTTCCGTAGTAATGATATAGTCGAAATCATCAACGTTAGCGAATTCATAATGGCTGAATGCAGAAAACTTGGTTGAGTCTGCAATCAGGATGCGCTTCTTTGCACGACGAAGAGCCAGTTGATTAATAACTGAAACATCCTGGTCAAAGGAGGAAATCCCTTGGTTCGAAACGGCACTTGCTCCAATGATACAGGTACTGAAATTCATTTTTTCAATTTTTTCATATACATCAGGGCCATGGGTAATCCCATAGTTATTGTCAAGAGCTCCCCCAATTACAATTGTCTTGACGTTGTATTCCAATAATTTTGAAAGATGAAATATGCCGTTTGTCACCACTGTTATATGCTTTCCAGAGAGAAACCCGATAAGATACGTTTCCGTAGTTCCCGGACCAAGGTACAAGAATTCATTATCCTCTAATAATTTTGCAGCTGTGCTGCAAATCAAGTACTTCTCTTCTGAATTCATCTCCAATCTTGCAACAACGGAGTGCTCGGCTTCTTCATTAGGCCTCACCCCACCACCATTCAGGAGAATAATTTTGCCTTCTTCTTCAAGTTTCTTGAGATCTCGACGAACGGTTGGAAGGGAAACTTTGGTCAATTCCAGAATATCTTCGATGTAGGCAATCTGCTTCATCTTGATGTAGGAATAGATTTGATTCTGACGAACGTATGGAATCATATGAGTGGGCTCCATGGTAGGTGTATTTACATACCTGCATGAAGGATAGGCGACCGATATCTGGCTACCTATCCTACAGGCACAATCTTATTGGTAATCTGAACCGGTGAGATACCGGTAAAAGGCATTATTTACAAACAAGGTATGTTCCTGTACTTCCAATCCACTAAGTCCTTCAAGAGTAATGATGAGGTTGTTCTTGTTCTCGATCAAGGAGAAGGGATGAATGGAATACCCATTTTCCCTAAGAATACAGTCTACAATTTCTTGATAGGCTTCAGTATCTGCATTGAAATTGGTGCTGTATAGGGGCTGCCACCAAGAATCCCTAAGCAAGGCTGCATTGCTGTCTTTGGCTTGATTCTCATCATTCTTCTTTGCATAAGCATTGATGATCTGGTCGAATTTCAACAAATCTTCTTTCTTTTCAAACTCAAATTTTGCATCATACTCAACTGCATAAGCAAGATAAAAGTCTTCACTGTTTTCAAGTACCATGTAGTAGGGGCTTGGTTCAGGTACAGGACCCCAGTCGAGCAAGTACTCATAGATAGATACTTTTGGCTCAATTTGTAGCTTTGCATTCATTCCCTCACTGGCGAGCAGGACAACAAGTTGTTTGAGATGGGTTTCATCACTGTGCCCATATTGGATAGTTCGTGAAGGAATAAATTGTGCGTCATCTGCGTCCCTTTTTAAATTGTATCCGGTAGAAGCTTTCCTTTTGACTGCTTCTGCACCTATTGCATCCAAATTATTGTCAGTAAAGAGGGTGTAGTGGTCGAATGAGTTGGAAATACGCATTAAAATATCACTATCCTGTACATTGCCGATATAGTTTCTACTTATTCCATTCGCATTGGCAATGCTCATCAGTAGATTTGATGCTGTATGGCTGGAAAGTGGGGCATTACTTATGATTTCTTCTGCAACTGAGGAAGGAAGTAGCGATGCATCCAGGGCACATGCAAGATACTTCTGGACATCGGAGGGGACTTCACGAGAGATGCCATGGAAGGATAGTCGGGTTGCAGCTTTCTCCGAACTATAGGTCAAGGCAAGTTCAGTGAGATCAGCAGCATCGACGAGTGCCTCAAAGATGTCCTTCTGCTCCTGTATTTCAACAGGAGTATTGGTAATTTGCGTGAGTGCTTCGGCAAATGTTGCGATATCCACTGAATCGGATGGAAGTGTGATTTGGAAATAGTGATCAAGATATTCAGCATTGCTTTGATCAGCAAACTGGTTCTGAAGAGGTTGGCCTTCATTAATTCCTGCACTAAAGAGCAAAGCCGTTACACACAGAATAGCTGCAACCATCGTGATTTTTTTCATGGTGACTCCTTTTTCTCTGTACTTGATGGAATGTACATACTCAGAGGGTATCATTGAATCATAAATATGTCGAGAAAAATCATAAAGTGATTTTTTATGAATTCCAGTGAGTTTTTGTTATTCCGAATAGCACCGTTGCTATATTGAAAATTTTGTACCCAGGGAAACTTCTAATAAGCTCTTTACTAGAGAAGGATTGAAAGAGGAAGAGTAAAGCGAAAGATTGCTAATAGCAAACAGTTATAGCATGTTTCTTGACAAAGTGACAACTTTATTAGTTTAATAGAGTTGTCGGATACAGGAATTGCACAAGCCATGTTACATGCAAAGGTTGCACGAAAAACCTGTATGTTCTGAAAAAATGGTTCCCATGGGGGGAGCTTCCGACAAAAAAACGTTTTGGTTCAAACAACTTTGAGGAGGAATTATGCGACGTACAATGTTAGTAGTACTTTTACTTGCGATACCGATGATGGTTTTTGCAGGAGGGAATGCTGAACAAGTGGCTTCTGAAAAAAAGGCTCCTGTTAAACAGATTCGTGTGGCGGAACAGGTCCCTGGATTGATTACTCCTGGTGTCTGGGATGGTCAGGTTTTCTCTATGAACTCATCCATTTATGAGTATTTGATTGAAATCAATGCCGAAACCGGTGAACTTGATCCTGTCTTGGCAACCAGCTGGGAAACCAATGAAGGAAAAGTCTGGACCTTCAAGCTTCGCCAGGGAGTGAAGTTCCATGACGGTTCTGATTTCACCGCTGAAGATGTGAAATACACCATTGAAAGGACGCAGGATCCAAGTCTTGGTCACTTGAAAAAAACTGACTTTGAAGTAGTGGAATCTGTTCGTGTTGTTGATGATTATACTGTTCAGGTAACGCTTAAAGAAGCTCGCCCGACATTCGTCTATCTGTTTACTGACTACAACATGGCTATTCTTTCCAGCGAGTATGACTATGCTTCCTTGGGTGAATCCAAGCCAATGGGGACTGGTCCTTTCATGATGAGTCAGTTGGTTCCCAAGGAATCTGCATTGCTCAAGAAGAACCCTAATTATTGGGCAGAAGGTCTTCCGAAGATTGATCAGATTGCTATTTATTTCGTAGGTGATATTGATGCAAGCATCTCAATGCTCGAATCCGATCGTGTAGATGTGGTTCCCTTTATTACCCCGGAGATTCAGCAGCGTGTTGATGGGATTGATGGTATTTCTGTCATCTCTCCTTATCAGGAGCAGCGATTCATCTCCATGCGTGTAGATGAGGCTCCGTTTAATGACAATCGTGTTCGCTTGGCATTCAAATATGCTATGGACCCGAAGGTAATAGCACGTAGTACTGCAAAAATGGAGCTCAATGATGGGGTGTTCTACAATGAGACTCCTATCATGAACATGTTGGCTGAGTACAAAGAGTTACCGCTTCGTGAGAGAAATATTGCAAAGGCAAAGCAACTGCTTGCAGAAGCTGGGTATCCCAATGGTTTGAGTACTGAACTCTATTACGCTTCTGATCATCCATTTGGAAAAGAGTTGAGCCAGACCGTAAAGGAATTGGCAGCTGAAGCAGGATTTGATATCGAGCTGAAAGGATATACGCGTGACGTCTACCTTTCTCAATACTGGTTGAATGTTCCCATCTCTATCACCGGTTGGGGTGGACGTATTGACCCATCAATGTTGCTCTCACTTGCATTCAAGGGCGGTGGTCCTTGGAATGAGTCCCATTTGGATGAGCCGGTTTTGAATGACCTGATTGAAAAGATTTCCAGTGAGGCAGATCCAGACCAGCGCATGGCATACTATCATGAGTTGCAGGAATGGTTCTACAATAATGGTCCTTTGATCAATGTACAGGTTCCGTATCTGGTGGCGATCAAGGATAATGTTGTTGGTTACCGACAGCCGCTTACCATGCTCCCGCAATATAAGTACATGGATATCCTATGAAGAGATTAATGGAAATGTTTCTTCGTCGTCTGGGGTCGCTTTTAGCGACCCTGGTCGTCATGTCGTTTGTTATCTTTCTGCTTGTTGAAATCATGCCGGGAGATGTCGCACAGATGATTCTTGGCCAGAGTGCCACAGAGGAAGCCGTTGCTGCCCTCCGTGAGGCGAGGGGATTGAATGATCCTTTGCTGGAACGCTATGGAAGATGGATCAGCGGTGTAGTTGTCGGTGATTTAGGTGATTCAATCTATATGCAAGGGGTTTCGATCAACTCTATTCTTTGGAGAAAAGTTGGACATTCAATAATCCTTGCCATGACCGCCTTTATTATTTTTGTTCCGCTCTCTATTTTCTTTGGGGTATTGGCAGGGGTAAAGGAGAAGAAACCGACAGACTCAATTATTTCATTTTTTGGGTTGGCGACAATGGCGCTTCCTGAGTTTGTTTCTGGAGTTATTCTTATTACAGTTTTTGCTGTTCAATTGAAATGGTTTCCTATTGTAAGTGTCATACCGATAGGAGAGAGCATATGGCAGAATTTGAACATCGTGGTTCTCCCTGCGCTCTCCATCACCTTGGTAATGTTTGGATACATCTCGAGAATGCAACGCTCTTCCATGATTTCTGTCATGAATTCTGATTACATCCGTGCAGCAACCTTGAAAGGTATGCCTCGCAGATATGTCATTTTCAGACACGCCTTGAAGAATGCAATGCTTCCTACCATTACCATCATCGGCATGAACATGGGCTGGCTTTTCGGCGGACTTGTCGTAGTTGAGACGCTCTTTGGATTCCCCGGTATGGGATCTCTTTTGATGACCGCCATCAAGACACGTGATGTACCTTTGATTGAGGCTTGTGTTCTCTTGATTACCGTCATTTACTCAGTTTCTACGATGATAACTGACATTATGTACAGTTATCTCAACCCGAGGATCAGATACCAAGGAGGTCAAAAATGAAATATTTCTTTTATCAATTAAAGAAAAGTCCTTTGGCCATGGTTGGTATTGCAATCATTGTATTCTGGTTGATAGCTGCCTTTGCAGGGCCGTCCATGATTTCTTTCACGCATACAGAAATGGATTCTATGAATCAGATGGTAGCTCCAGGTGAATATGGTCATGTTCTGGGAACCGACAGTCTGGGACGTGATATTCTTTCCAGAATTGTGTATGGAAGCAGATCCATCCTTACCGTTGCATTGCTTACATCCATATTTTCAACGGTGGTAGGTATTTTACTCGGTTTTTCTGCAGGGTACTTTGGGGGAAGACTGGATACGGCATTCCTTCGTGGAATGGATATACTTATGGCCATTCCACCCTTGGTACTATCAATGGTAATTCTTGGAATTCTTGGAGACTCCAGTATTGCTAGTTTGACAATCATCGTATCCATTGCCTTTGTACCGGCTACTGCACGTGTTTCCCGTGGTGTGTTGCTGACAGAGAAGAGCCAGGAATATGTTTCGGCGGCTCGTATTCGTGGTGAAAATCATTTGTACATTATGTTTGTGGAGATTCTTCCCAATACCATGGGTCCCATCATTGTTGAAGCGACTGCAAGGTTTGCGTATTCAATCATGATGGTTGCTTCGCTAGGATTTTTGGGAGTTGGACTACAACCCCCCACCCCTGACTGGGGCATGATGGTTATCGAGAATAAACCGATCATAGCACAAGCGCCTTGGGCGGTTTTGTTTCCAGCTTTGGCTATCGCTTCCTTGGTGATTGCCATCTCAATTTTCTCTGACTTTGTCAGTAAGGTATTGATACATGAACGATAATATTTTAGAAATTGAAAACCTCCATGTACGATTCAGCACCTTTGATGGACTGTTTTCTGCGGTCAATAATGTATCCTTGAATCTGGGATACAATGAATCTATAGGGATCATTGGTGAGTCGGGATGTGGAAAGAGTACCCTTGCCTTCACGGTTATGCGTTATCTTGCCACCAACGCACAAGTGGAGGGAGCCATACGGTTCAAGGGTATTAACTTACTTGAGAATTCGGAAAAGGAGATGGAATCTGTTCGTGGCAATAGGATTGCCATGGTATTCCAGAATCCATACTCTTCACTGAATCCTTCTCTTACTATCGGCTTTCAGTTGGATGAGGTGGGAATGCACCACCAGAAGCTCTCTAAGTCACAGGCAAGAATAGCGACAATTGAGGCCTTGGAAATGATGAACCTTGGGGACCCCAAGGGGATTGTGAGAAGGTATCCTCACCAGGTCAGTGGTGGTATCCAGCAGAGGATCTGTATTGCGATGGCTTTGCTTTGCAAGCCAGACCTTATGATTCTTGATGAACCAACTACTGCCTTGGATGTTACCACTGAAGCAGTCATTCTTGATTCTATTGCAGAGCTCAGGGATACGTTGAAGATGTCCATGATTTATATCTCCCACGATATCGGTGTCATCAATAAAGTTTCCGAGAATATTGTGGTCATGTACAGTGGAGAAATTGTAGAAAGTGGCCCTAAAAAGCAGATCTTTGAGAATCCTGTGCACCCATACACTCGTGCTTTGATCAATTGTATGCCTCGCGGTGGAGTTGTGAAGGAAAAGACCAAACTCAATACCATCGCTGGATATGTAAAGAGACGTGGGGTTGATGAAGGAGGCTGTCCGTTTGCTGACCGTTGTGATAAGAAAAATGACACCTGTATCAGTAAATATGGAACTAAGAAAATTGGCGAACATCATTATGCAGCGTGTGATCGTGCGTATGCTGAGGATATCCCTGACAAGCTGAAGGTACGAATTACTCCCATTGCACGCAAGAAAGATCCTGATTTTGATAGTGAACGTGATCTATTGAAGGTCGAGGATTTGCATAAGATTTATGGTAACAAGCGAAAAGTATATGCTGTCAATGGTATTGAGTTCTCGGTCAAGCCTCATTCAATTTTAGGAATTGTTGGTGAGTCAGGATGTGGAAAATCCACAACGGGACATATGATCAGTGGATTGTTCCCCCCCTCCAAAGGGAGGATTATCTTCGGAGATACCGATATTTCCATTGGCTGGAACAAGCGGGATAAGGAGACGTTGAAAAATATTCAGCTCATCTTCCAGAATCCTGGGCGAAGTCTCAATCCTTCCCATACCGTTGAGAAGATTATTGGTCGAACCATGCAGAAGCTTGCAAACATCAATAATGCGAAAGAACGACGAGAGAAAATTATCGACATTCTCAGGAAAGTTGACTTAGGGAAGGAATACTTGGAGAAGAAACCTCGTCAGCTGAGTGGAGGAGAACAGCAGCGTGTTGCAATAGCCCGTTCACTCTCCATTTCTCCAAGCTTGATTGTCTGTGATGAGCCAACCAGTGCACTAGACGTCTCTGTACAGGCATCGGTACTCAACTTGCTCAACGATCTCCAGGTGGACACGCATGTTGCCTACTTGTTCATCTCTCATGACTTGAATGTCATCAACTATCTGAGTGATTACATCATGGTAATGTATGCAGGAAAAATTGCAGAGTATGGAAAGCGTGATGAGGTGATGGAAAATTCCCATCACCCGTATACCGAAGCACTGTTATCTGCTGTTCCCGAGGTTGATCCAACGAAGCAAAAAGATATCATTGAGCTGGAAGGAATGCTCCCTGATCCCGCAAAGAAAATAAAGGGATGTCCGTTTGCCGGTCGATGTCATAAGCAAGTGGGTGAGATTTGTGTGAAAGAGTATCCTCCTATGGTACAGCTGACGGAAGATCACTACTACTTCTGCCATATCAAGCCGTAAGAGAGTAATTCAATAGATAGAGGGACCGTTGTAAAAACGATGGTTCCTCTTCGTTTTCTTCAGACAGTTGAGCACATGAAGTGTGCGAAACAATAAACCACCCGCTATAAGGAAACCTTTGTGGCCCACACGAAGTATCAATATTGTGCTTACGCCAAAGTATGTGAGAAAAGCAATTTACAATCAATATAGGCACAGTTTAGGCCAGATCCTGCGCTCACTGTGTGGGTGCGAGGGATTGTATCGAGTTTTATGGGGTACTCTGTAAGCAGGGTGGGAGTGTCTGAAGTATGAACAGCATAGCAAGCTGAGTGCAAGGAAGTATGATAGGCCCCTTTACGGGTAGCGAGTAACACGGTTGCCCCTTGAGGGGCGGCCAAAGTGGCAAAGGCTATTGGCTGACCCGTTGTGAAGCAAACCACCCTTTGGAAGGATGGTTATGATGAAGACACGCGATACTAGTATGCCTTGGCTGGAAGCTACGAAGAAACAAGAACAACATTTTCTTCTAGCACCCTAACTTCTCAACATAGTGCTTCAGCTTACGGATCTGGGTCCTTACAAAGGTAACCGTAGGAGAAGGGACTGTAGAAAAGGTAAACCAGCCTACCTCGGAGAATTCGTCGATGTAGGGTGGTTTTACTTGTTCATCCAGATGATAGGCAAACACCTTGTAGTGAAAACCAGGCACATCAAGTGACCAGATGAGTATCATGTGCTCGGGAGATGGTACGTCCAGTCCCACTTCCTCAAGACACTCTCTCTTTGCTGTCTCTCTGTAGGAAATCTTTCCCTTGGTATCATATCCATCTCTTGCTCTCTCCCACGTCCCCCCGGGAAAAGACCAGTGGTGGTTCTGGGGAGACATGGAACGGTTGCCCATCAGAAAAGACAACTCACCTTTTTCTGTGATTGTCCAAAATATAATGCCTGCTCCATGATAGGGTAGATGCATGAACAATACTCCTCCCTGCAGTATAGCGGAATAGATGTCCTTTGGGTTAAAAATACTGACTTCTCATCCGTATGGAGTTGTAGAAGCCATGGGAATCAAGCAGGGCTTTTCATTGGCCTTTGAGCTGAACACTACCTACCAGGCCGATGGGCGCGACCCCAATGGGTATGCCGGGGTTGCCTGGTGTTTCGGCAAGCATGACCGTCCATGGGTGGAACGACCCATCTTTGGGAACATACGGTACATGAATGACAAGGGGCTGGAAAGAAAGTTCACCATGAAAGCCTACCTGGAACACATTGAGCGGGAGATTTCCACTTAGGACCCCAGTTTTCTCAGATTCTGCACCTCCACGATCAAGGCACCTTCATCATTCTTTACCAAGCCGAAGACCAACAGCGGCCAACGACCTGCCAGCAAAGGGTAAAGGCGCTTATAGAGTTCAGGGAACAGCACCGTCTCGTAGAGTGCTGTCTCATCCTCAAAGGAGACAAAGCTCATACATTCTCCTGTTTTGGTCAATACCTGTTTCTGGGTAATCTGGTAGCCAATGAGCGTAACATATCGCTCCACATTTTGATCAATCTCACATGCCTTGATCCGGTGGACTGAACTCAAGAGGTGTGCGTAGAGTACCAAGGGGTGATGATTCCTGAGAAAACCCAGGGAAGCAAACTCACGATGGAGTTCTCCTTCACTGTAGGGGCGCTGAATGGCAACAGGAAGCTGCTCTTTCTTGTAATGGGGCTGCTCAATAGAAAACAAGTCTGCCTGCCCATCGCATGAGTGGGACCGTGTCGTGGTGAGCAGTATCCTGAGTTGGTCACTTCGCTTCCTTGCAGGGGCCAATGAGTCAAACGCACCTGAGGCTACCAAGGCCACCAGATCCTCCCTGCCCAGAGCGAGTCGGTGGGAAGCTTCTTCTAGAGTGGAAAACCATCCACCTTGCTTTCGTTCCTCAATAATTCGCTTCATAGCATTTCTGCTAAGTTCAGCAATGGCCATTAGGCCGATGATGAGTGTGTTCCCTTCAGCCCAGTACGCTATCCTGCTTGTATTGATATCGGGACCGGTCAGGGTAAGCCCCATCCTTCTTGCCTCACTGATATACGCCTGTGGGCGGTAGTATCCCCCTTGGTTGGTCAATACAGCTGCCATGAAATGGGCTGGATGATGGACCCTGAGGTATGCACTTTGGAAGGAAACCATTGCATAGCTTGCTGAGTGTGGTTTGCAAAAAGAGTAGCCATCGAAGGAGAGCATCATCAGCCAGATTTGTTCAGCAATCGAAGGATTGACCCCATTCTTCTCACAACCTGCAAAGAACTGGTCCCTGAATACCTGCAGACGTTTCCCATCAGCCTTCTTTGCAATGATCTTGCGAAGCTGGTCGGCATCAGCTTGGGAAAAGCCTGCCAAGGCAACGGCTGTCTTGGAGACATCTTCCTGGTAACAAAGAATCCCGTATGTCTCGTCCAGAATATAGGCAAGCCTGGGATGCAGGGGTTCCCACCGTTTTCCTTTCAAACGCTGGACGTACTCATTGATGTACTTGTTTGCTGCAGGCCGGATGAGGGAGGAGTGAATGACGATATGTGCAAAATCCCCTCGTCCTGTTTTCTTCTGCAACTGCCGCATTGCAGGAGATTCAATGTAGAAGACTCCCATCGAATCCCCACGGGCGAGGGCATTGACGGTTTCAGCATCTTCTGCAGGCTGCCATGTTCGTTCATCGAGGGAGACTCCCTCTTCCCTCAGGTTTTGCAAGGTATCGCGGATGACTGCAAGGGAGCGGTTTCCCAAGAGATCAATCTTTACAAAGCCTGCCATTTCCGTCCCCTCTTTCTCCCAACTCAGCAAGGGATATCCATCGGCTGAGCGGAGGATCGGGGCATAACGGGTTATCTCTTTGGGTGTGATAACCAATCCACCACAGTGCATGGAAATCTCTTTGGGAAGTCGGTCAAGTGCTGTGGCTATCCGCACAATGGTCTGCCACAGTGGGTCAAGCAGAGCATCAACCCCTTTCATGAACAACGTCTCTTCCGCTTTGGTAATCTGTGCATCACTCAGTCCATAACAACGGGCCGTTTCACGGATAGCGGAGCGCAGACGAAAACGGTTGTGGTTGGCTACCCTCGCACAGTGTTCAATACCAAAGCGTTCAAAAACAGCAGCAAAAACCCCATCTCGTTCATCCCATGCAAAGTCAACATCGATGTCCGGTGGGTCTTGGCGGGAAGGGGAGAGGAACCGTTCAAAGTACAAATGATGGGCAATGGGATCCACATTGGTAATGAAGAGGCTGTACGAGACGATGGATGCAGCTCCTGACCCTCTGCCGCAGGTCCTGCTACTCATCTGTACTATATCGTGCATCACGAGGAAATAGGGGGCGAACCCCTTTTCGTTGATGATGCCCAACTCATAGTCGATACGTTCCATGATGGCATCATTAATCTCCCCATAGCGGTTCTCCGCACCTAGGTAGACCCGATTTTTCAGTTCTTCCTCAGCACTGCCTTGTGCAGTGACCGGATAGGTAGGAAAGATGAGGGAGGAGGAAAATGGGTCGTACGGTATAAGGATCTGTGCATGCTCTATGGCCTCTGGCCAGGGCGCAAAAGCCTGTTCCCACTCCTCTTGCCTGAGCAATATTCCTCCTTTTTGTATATACGCTTCCTCTGTAAGACTGCCCACACTTTTATGGAGAGCAATGGCACGAAGTACCCGGTGGACCTCCCGTTGTCCTTCTTCAAGCAGAAAAGCTCCATCAATGGCAAGAAGGGGAACAGTGAGTTTTTTCGCAGTTGTGATGATCTGCAGGGAATCTGGACTAATCGCACCGTACAGGGCTGCTCCTGTATCGGCAAGCTGGGAAAGGATTGCACTACTTGTGGTTGCCAACACAAGACCTTCCGAAGTTTTCTTAAGTGTAGGGAGATACGAGAAGGTAGGATCGAGATTTCTCTTGCTGATGAGGGTGCAGAGTAGCTCATAGCCCTTCTGGTCTTGGACGAAGGCAAACAGATCCCCCTGCCTTTCGGTAAGCAGGCAAGCACAAACAAGGGATATTCCCCTCTCTTTTGCTGCTTCCCTGTAGACAGGATACCCGTAGAGGTTGTCACGGTCCGTGATGGCAACTTGTTCTACCTGCATTGCCTGTAAACGGTCGAAGAGGTCATCCACCGCCACTGGAGAAAAGAGAAGTGAGTAGGCTGTGCTCAGAGCTAGACGACTACGCATGGGCGATGGCTGTTGCATGGGTCAGGATGCCAGGACCAAACTTATGACGCATTCGATCAACTGCCTGTTGTAGGGAGTCCGAGCGATGCTGTGCATCGGGGAGAAAGAGGTCCAGAGTCGGTGCAAGTGGGGAGAGTTCGGCGAGGGAGAGTGAGCAAGAGAGCACATGTACCCTACGGCTTGCTGCCAGTTGGGCAACCTTCCATGCAACAAGGGTGATCTCATGGTCATAGACCCACTGTCCCTTGGTACGGAGGGACGCCTCGCTCCTTCTTCCATCACTGTAGAGCAGTGCTATTTGGATCTTTGCGCAGCCAAGTCCTGCAGATCTCATGGCCAAGGCTGCATCCTCTCCTGCAGCGACCACAGCGGCATGGAGGGCATCCATCTCCAGGATTGGTGCAGCAAACCTGATTTTCCTCTGCACAAGCCGTTTCTCTGGCAGCCCGGTTTGCAGTGGACTGCTATCCAATCCACGGGCAGCATCGCGAAGAGCCAAACCACGTTTGCCCAGGAAGGCAAGTACCTGGTCATCCTTCAGCGCTGCAATCTGGCCAATTGTCGTGATACCTGCCACCGAGAGCAGTCGTGCAGTGGCAACTCCTACTCCGCTCAGCAAGGAAACATCCTGCCAAGCAAGGAATGAAGCCTCATCCCCCTCCCTGACCTGAATCAATCCAGCAGGTCTGGTGGTACGGGTCCCCACCTTGGCGACCAGCTTGTTGGAGGCCACAGCCACTGAAGCATCAAGGTTCAGCTTCTCTTTGATTTCTCCCCGAATATGCACAGCGCTATCCACCACCGGGCCGAAGAGGCGTGTGGTTCCCTGCATGTCCAGATAGATATGACCGCCCCGGTCGCACTGGATGCTGGGAGAATATGCCTGTGCGATGGTGGTAATTGCTGCATCAGCCTTTGCCGTGCTTTGCCTGTCCCAGGGGAGTACCTGCAGGGAGGGGATTCTCTGTTTTGCAAGACGAAGTGGCATACCGGTCCGTACTCCTTCCTCCCATGCTCTGCGTGATGGGGTAAGCACTACTGTTCTTGCCGACCCCTCCATGGCGACCACAAATGGGGTGTCAGCAAGACTTGGATTTTTTGCCACTGCTACTGCTGCTGCAAAGTCGGTCACATTGATATGGATGATGCTTGCCCCGGAAGGTCGCATACTTTCCCTCCTACTGCCAACTGGTACAACATCAGCGCATTGGCTACTGCCTGACCCCTGCGATGGTTGTTGAAGTAGATGAGTACCTTCTGTGTATGTGTAGTAAACGATTGAATCCGTCCAAGTAGGCTGGCAAGTTCCTTAGCACTGTACAGATAATCGTAACGGCTTGCACGATCCGATCCCCACCAAGTCTCTTCATTCCTTCCATGGAGCCTGATATAGGCAAGTGAGTTGCTGGTTTTTACATCCATCATGGGAGGATTGCCTTTCACCGAGGGCATGTCAAGGGAAGCAAGGGCAATGTTTCTCTGTCGTAGTGAGTCAAGAGTACGATTGTTGTACCAGCTGCTGTTCCGGAATTCGATGGCAAGGGGGAAGGGGGCAAGGGCCTTCAGGAGCGAATCCAGATATTTGCGTTCTGCTATTTCATAATGAAACGAATAGGGGAATTGCAGTAGGACAGCACTAAGCACTTGGTTGTGAGCCAGTGGCTCAATGGCATGGGAGAACAAGAGGGCCTGTTCCCTCCAGGAAGCAGGATCAATGGTATGGGTAAGGCTCTGGTGAGCCTTGATGGAGAATTGGAGGGACGGAGCACTCTTGTGCATTGCTGCAAGTTGTGTGGCCTCAGGCATGCGATAGTAGCTGAAGTTCAGCTCCACTGTGGGAAACATCTGGGCATAGTGGGCGAGGAAATCCTCACGTCTGGTCCCCTGTGTATACACTGGTCCTATCCACTCGGTATAACTGTAGCCTGAAGTTCCAATCAAAACGGTACTCATATTCTTGATATACTATATATATGTTAAGTAATCAAGAGGAAACCTCACGTGTCTTGCCTCTAGGATGGATATTTGCCATACTGGTGCACAATATTTTGGAGGTGGATGTGCATACATATGCCGGTATCGTTTTCTGTGATGTGGATGGAACGATTCTTCCCCATGGGGAGAAAACGGTCTCCTCGGAGTTCTTTGCCTTGGTAGAAGAAGCAAGGCAGACGGATTTCCTGTTCTGCATATCCAGCGGGCGGTTTCATGAAGCGCTCATTCCTCTCTTTTCACCGGTTTCCTCCCAGGTGGTTTTTTCAGCTTCCAATGGGTGCAGGGTAGTGTATCAGGGAACTGAGTTATTTCCCAATCATGGTATAACCCGCCCCTTGGCTGAGCAGATAACCTCCTCGTTGCATGCCTGGGGAGCCACGGCGCTTATCTCTACGACAGAAGCGATCTACTTGCCCACCTCCTCCCGGAAACAGCTGAAGGCAAAGAGCTATCTAGCAAAGGGGTATACGAGATTTTTTGATACTTTCAACGAAGTAATCGGTGATGTGTTGCAGATCACCGCAGTATGTGATGGCAATGTACCTACAGTTCTAGAGCAAAGCCGGAAGGCTTGGGATTCCTCCTTTCATGTAGTCACCACAGGGAACCAGATGTTTGACATCTGTCCTACTTCGAAAGGCACCTCGTTGAAAGCCATCAGTGAGCACTTCTCTGTTCCCCTCGCACACACCTATGCCTTTGGGGATGACGAGAATGACATTCCCATGCTTGAGGCTGCTGGTAAAGGCTATATCATGGGAAGTGCACACCAAGGAGTGAAGGACAGGGAGTTCGAGCACTGTCATGATTTGGTTGGGACCATCAGGAAAATTATAGAAAAGCAACGCTAGACGTGCTGGTAGGATGCTTGGGGGTATGGTAAGGTAGTGTTGTATACAGGCTTGGAGGACGAGGAGTAACGAGTTTGAACTTGCTTTTCAGCGCAACGCAAGGGCATTTTGTTCTAACATTTTCCAATCTGATAGTACTCCTTTTTGGACTGCTTATCCTTTTTACGGTCATAACCTTCATACAGAAACGTAAGGCCAGAACATTACAAACACAGGAAACCTCTCTTCGGCATACATCAGAGTTACTCAGCTATGTTATAGAGCATTCGCGTTATGCCATAGCCGTGCATGACACAAACCTGCATTACCTCTATGTCAGTCAGAAATATTGTGAGGAGTATCATATCCCAGATAGGAATGCCATTATTGGCAAACACCATTATGAGGTAATTCCCAATCTCCCCGAAAAGTGGAGAAAGGTCCACCAACGTTGTCTGAAAGGTGAAGTGATCAATGGGGAAGACGACCCCTATACTCATGCAGATGGAACTGTAGACTACACACGTTGGGAATGCCGCCCATGGTATACAGAGAACGGCAAGATTGGTGGCATCATTGTCTATACTGAGTTACTCACCAAACAGAAGCGGATGGCATCAGAACTGAAAGAAACCCATGATTATCTTGATGCATTGCTTATGCAATCGAACAGTCCCATCCTTGTCTGGGACTCTTCTTATACTATTACCAGAACAAACCACTCTTTTTCCACCTTGTTGGGAATACCAATGCACGAGATTGTGGGAAAGAACGTAGGCATCGTATTATCTTCACTGGGTGAGGGGGAGCTCGACCGTCTGGAAAGCCGTCTGGAAACGGAACATAGTCTTTCCAATGTCGAAATACATCTCAAAACTGTTGATGGCCAGGTACGGACCATTCTTTGGAATGCAGGGCCCATTCTTGACCCTGTTGACGGTTCCCTCGTAGCAACCATCGCCCAGGGGTTGGATATAACTGAACGTAATGCGATAGAACAACAGAACAAGGAACAGCTGGAAGAACTGAAGCGTTGGTATGCAGTAATGAGCCAGAGGGAAGAACGAATCATGGAATTGAAGCGAGAGGTGAATGCTCTGCTTAGGGAACTCGGAAGAACATCCCGTTACTCCTCAGTGGAAGAGGAGGGTATGCCATGAATGTTATTCGCTTGAAACTACTCGTTATACTCCTCTCACTATCCTCCATTCTCTTCGCCTCCGACTCCTCCTTCCTTTCTACATTGAGTGATGCTGAAATTGCTTTGCTTGCACAGCAGGAGCCCCTCACTGTCTTGGTTGATCCTGCCTGGGAACCCTTGGAATACCTAGACAAGCAGGGGAACCCAACTGGTTTGAGTTATGCATACTTGCAGTGTATCAGCTCTCTCAGTGGCTTAACCTTTATTCCTGTTGAAGAAGCTTCGTGGCAGGATGCATATGACAAGTTGCTTTCCGGTGAAATTGCCATGACAGGGAGCATCAGCAAGACTGAAGAGCGTGAAGCAACCCTACGATTCAGTGAACCGTACCTGACTGTGCCTTTGGCTATTATCGCAGGAGAACAGGTGGGTTATATTGGCAGCCTGGCTGAGCTCGAAGGAAAAAGAGTCGCAGTAGTATCCCATTATGCGGCACAGGAATGGCTTGCCCGGGATTACCCGAATCTGACACTGGTTGAGGTTCCCTCCGTTTCAGAAGGATTGCTGAAGGTTTCCCGGGGTGAGTGCTTCGCTCTGGTGGAGAATCTACTGGTTGCTAACCACTATCGGGCAAAGCTAGGGCTTTCCAGAAAGGTAAAGGTAGTGGGCACTACCGCGTATATGAACTCTCTCTCCATTGCTGTGCATGAGGACTATGCATCAATTCTTCCCATTATCAACAAAGCTCTCCAAACCATTGATAGCGAGACGCGGGAGCGTCTGTATCGAACATATCTCCCGCTCCAGTATGAAAGAACAGTACAGCGCTCAACCATTTACCTGATTGTTGGATTAGCCTTGATTGTTGCTGTGATATTGGGGTTCTGGATTTGGAAACTCATCGAGGAAGTACAGAGAAGAAAAGCTGTGGAAAAAGAATTAGCAGACAGTGAAATAAAATTCAAGCAACTTTTCTCCAATGCACCGGTACCAATGGTTCTGCTCACGCATGAAGGGAAGGTGGCTTCTGTGAATGATGCTTGGGTTACAACGTTTGGCTTCAAGCATGGTGAGATTAACGATATTGATATCTGGTATGAGAAGGTGTATCCCGACCCTACCTATCGAATACAGGCAAGACAATCTTGGGAAGCGGCTGTTGAGGAGTCTAGAAGAAAAAAACTGCATCATATTGAGTCGCATGAATATACCTTGGTTGCAGCATCAGGAACTGTTTTGGAGATGGAAATCAGTGGTGCATTCCTGGACCGGTTTCTTCTTATTACCTTCTTTGATATTACTGAGAGAAACTCCTCCATGCGCTCGCTACAAGGTTTGCAAGAACAAACTGAGCAGGGAAGGCGAATCATCCTTAATGCGCTTGAGGATCAGAAGATTGCCCAGCAATCACTTGCACAAAGCAAGGCCACCCTTGATGCAGCCATCAACAGCATGATTGACTCTGTGTTTATAATTGACCCTGAAAGCCGTTTCATCCTAGTCAACAAAGCATTCTTGCGTTACTACCGATTTTCGGAGCGTACTGAATGTCCCGAGACCCTGAACGCCTTCTCTTCCTTGTTTGAAGCTTATGACAGTCAAGGGAATCTACTCGATAAACAGAAGTGGGCAGGGTTTCAAGCACTCTCAGGAAAAACGGGAGACACTGAATATACAGTAGTAAAGAGAGAAACCGGGGAGCGTTGGATAGGAAGCTACAGTTATGCTCCCATACGAGATGAACAGAATGTGTTGCTTGGTGCTGTTGTCGTTTGTCGTGATGTAACGGAAATCCGTGCAAACCAAAAAAAATTGATCTATCAGAGAAACCATGATTACCTTACCGGTCTCTATAGTCGAGCTTACTTTGAGCACAAGCTGCAAAGACTTGAACATGCAGGAGCTTTTACCCTTGCATTGATTGATATCAATGGATTGAAACTAATCAATGACAGTTTTGGCCATGATGTGGGTGATTCGATGCTCAAGGCCACGGCACAAATCCTACGAAAATGCAGCACTGAGGGCACTACAATCGCGCGGTATGGTGGAGATGAGTTTGTGTTTCTTCTTCCTGGCGATTCTGTCCAAGAAACGGAAGCGTTGCTTGCTTGTGTAGAAGAACGCTCCAGGGAGATACGAATTGAGAGTTTTAGACTTTCCATCTCCTCTGGGTATGCTGCAAAAGAAGTGGGAAAGGAGCGTTTGCAGGAAACGCTTAAGCGAGCGGAGGATCATCTGCAACGAAACAAGATCTACGAAAGTGCAAGTGCAAAGAACAAGTCTATAGGATTGGTCATCAATTCACTGTTCGCAAAGAGTCCCCGGGAATTGCAACACTCAAGAAGGGTAAGCCTCCTTTCCGTATTCCTGGCTAAACAGTTGCATCTTTCTGAGAGTGATATTAAGCGTATTCGGATTGCTGCTTTGTTGCACGATATTGGAAAGATAGGAATCAATGAGTCAATTCTCAATAAACCAACGCGTCTTGAGGATAATGAGCGAGATGCAGTAAAAAGGCATCCGGAGATTGGGTATCGAATTCTCTCGGCTTCTGTTGAATACAGTGACCTATCCCTGTCAGTGTTGGAACACCATGAGAGGTGGGATGGAACTGGGTATCCCAGAGGGTTGAAGAGAGAAGCTATCAGCTTACCAGCAAGAATCATCAGTGTAGCGGACAGCTATGATGCCATGACCAGTGAGCGCTCCTACAAGAAGCCATTGCCTCCGGAAGTGGCTATTGCAGAGATCAAGCGCTGTAGTGGATCCATGTACGACCCTGCTGTTGTTTCGGCTTTCCTTTCTTCAATCAGTCAGTTCCGTGGTCAAGATGGAGAAACCCAAGAAGAAAGCGAATTGTTTTAAAAAATATGGATGACACAGAAGCAAAAATCTTATGCCAAGTTGATGCTGCACTCATTATGCCGGGAGACTGAGTATAAACCATGTAGTGGTGTATTCACAGACTGACTCTCCAATTGATTATCGCGCAAAAGACAGCTTCTCACCATAGTAATTCATGTAATCCTTTTTGTTGGCCTTTGTTACATCCCCTTTGCTTTCTATCTTGCTGCGCAGAAACACATCATATGTGGTGTGGTTGCCGAAGCAGTGAAAGGGTGATGAGCATGAAATCCACATACAGTAAACGAGGTGTGCAACAATGAATAGCAAGCATGTAAGAGATGCAGGTATTCTGTTGCACCTCACCAGTCTTCCTTCTCCCTATGGTATTGGTGACTTGGGGCGTAATGCCTATGCCATTGCCGATTGGATGGAGCAGGCCGATATTCGCCTTTGGCAACTCTTGCCACTCCATCCTACTGGGTTTGGCAATTCTCCTTATGCACCTCGTTCCACCTTCGCTGGCAATGAGTTGCTCATAGATCTAGAAGCTCTGATGCACGAAGGTTTCCTTTCACCGGAAGATTTGGCTTCCTTGCCATCGTTTTCAGATGATAGGGTACTCTTTCAAAAGGTACAGGAGGTAAAACTACCTATTATGAGATTCCCTTGGGGGATCGTACCGCAGAGAGAGGAAAATGGATCAATGTGGACGGGGAAACCTTCTTCAAGAAAGTAAGAGAATACTTTGGTTCAATTCACTCGATGCCCAGGACAAGGAAATGGTGCTTACCTATGGAGCTGGAGGGTGAATGTAGAGGAGTTTACAGATGGACTTGTCCGCAACCTTTCCCACTTGGTAACTATATCAGCGAGAGATGGAAGGCTGGGAACTTGATTATAGCGCCCAAGCGGTGTTCATATATCTTCCTGACAAGGTCGGAACTGCAAGGTTCCGGCCTTGCCCCATCCTATCAGCCTCGCTACACTAAGGCATGGATACCTTGCACCTTGGAACTTGTTCCTGGAAGTACGAAAGTTGGGAAGGGTTGGTGTATGAGAAGGGAAGTTCACAACGATATCTTGCGCAGTATGCCAAGATTTATAACACAGTTGAGGTCGATAGATGGTTCTGGTCTTTAGGGAAGCAGAGCTATGGCCTTCCCGATCCTCAAGATGTAAGAGCGTATGACCAAGATACACCTGAATCTTTTCGTTTTACCATCAAATGTCCAAATACGTTGACACTACCCTTTGCATACCAAAGTAAAACTGAAGCAAATCCTTGGTTTCTCGATGCGGAGGTGTTCTATCGCTTTATAGAGACCCTCGAACCAATCATACCTAAAATAGGACTGTTGATGTTCCAATTCGGATACCTAAACCGAACCATGTTCCGGGAACAAAGCGAATTCTTTGATTCACTTGATAGGTTTTTTACCTTACTTCCGGATTCGCTTCCCTATGCCTTGGAGATCAGGAATCCTGCGTGGATGGATGCATCTTATTTTCCCTTCTTGGAAGAGAGGCAAATTGGTCCTGTATTACTCTCAGGGTACTGGATGGATAATCTGGATACCCAGTTGCAGCAATCTGGTACTCATCTTCATTCACCTTTTTGTGTCAGATTACATGGTGAAGATAGAAAAGAGATGGAGAAGGAGAGTGGGGGACGATGGGACCGTATCCTAGAAAATCATGATCAGGAATTACTCACAATAGCGCCAAAGATTGTGCAGCTTGCCCAGGAGGGAAAGGTAATCTACATCAACGTTAACAATCACTACGAAGGAAGTGCTCCTCTGACGATCAAGAAGTTGCTGAATTATCTTCAGGAAGCCGATACCTAACGATGTACGAAAGCAGGAAGGTGTGCTAGGGTAAAGTGTATTCAGGAGGCAAGCATCATGGTTGGCTTTCCTGTTATGAAAGTATCTGAACGCTCTGCAGGATTTCTCTGCAGAAATCCATTTGTGCAAAATTACAACCTACGATCAAGGATTAATCTGGTCCTTGCTCTTTTAATTGTGCGCAACAAGGAGGTAACCAATGGAAAAAGTAAAAACGTATGCGAACGGTCAGGTTGCACAGCGGATGCAGGGAAACAAGCTGACTTATTTCTTTAAGAATGGAACCGTCAAAGCTGAAGGGCCAATCAAGGACAACCTTATGGACGGGCTCTGGCATTATTACCGGGAGAATGGGGTTGTATGGCAAGTAGGTAGCTTCAAGCATGGGGTGAAACATGGTCCCTGGGTTCGTTATGACCATGTAGGGGCTGTTGAGTACGAAGCACAGTTCGAAGATGGAAAGGAAATTACGAAACGATTGTACCATTGATTCCCGAGCGAGTGCCGGGAAAGCAAGGTGAGATACCCCGTCCCTTGGGGCGGAAAAGGAGGCAACGCCTCCTGATGAGTCCAGGGCTTGCCCTGGGGTATTGATACCTTTCATTTTGGATTCTTGGAAAGCTGTGGTAGAATTGAGGCAACATCACACAACCGATAGGTAATCGGGAAAAAGGAGTAGCAGATGAAACGAGTACTCTCGAAACGGGTATTACTCGGCATTTTGATGCTTTGCATCACAATGGGATTCCTCTTTGCGCAGCCTCTGCCTGAACAGGCGAACGAACTGGTCATTCTTGCAACCACTGACATTCACGGTAATGTCTGGGGATTCAGTTACGAGAACGACAAGGAGACAAACAACAACGGGATGGCTCGCATCGCGACCTATGTAGAGCAGGTGCGTGCAACGCATCCCAATGTCATCCTAGTTGATAATGGTGATACCATCCAAGGCAATATTATGACCGATGATCTCTATAATAAAAGAGAAGGGGAACATCCGGTCATGCGTGCTATGAATCTTCTTGAGTATGACAGTATGACCTTAGGTAACCATGAATTCAACTTTGGTGAGGATCTGATCAAACGTATACAGGAACTCGCCAACTTCCCCGTGCTTTCAGCGAACATGTCCCGTGTTGATGGAACCATGGCAGCCATGCCGTATACCATTGTTGAAAGAGCAGGAGTAAAGGTTGGCATCATTGGGCTGACCAATCCGAATGCCCCCCGATGGGATGGTGAGAAGACGGACCCCTTTGTATATGCCCCGGTAGGACCTGCAGCCAGACGCGCAGTGGATATTCTTGCTGATAAAGTCGATGTCTTGGTCGTAGTTGCTCATGTGGGTCTTTATCCAGAATATGACGTGGACGGTGGTAGTGATGGAGGACTCGCAATCCTGGAACTCTGTCCTGAAATAGATGTGCTGATTGTTGGTCATGCCCATACCACGATTGCTGAGGTTCAGAATACTATTGCAATCGGTGGGGCAAAGAACCTTGGCCGTGAAGTCATCAGGATCGACCTCAGTCTCGATGAAAATAAACAGGTTGATGGACGAGAAGTAACTATCGTCGATATGGCAGACTATGAGCCGAGTGAATTGATCAGGGGTAATGATTTCATCAAGGAGGCTCATCAGGCTACCAGAGACTTTATTTCAGGAGGAGCCCCATCAGCTGATGGAAGTACCAGTGGCGGGATATTCGGAACTGCAGCGGTCGACTTCCAACCCAAAAATGAGATTATGGGCATTCCTGAGGGCAAACTACGCGATACAGCAGTCATGGATCTCATCAATGAGGTACAACTGCTCAATAGTGGGGCTGATGTATCAGCTGCTGCTCTCTTTGCAGACACCAGTGATATTCCCAAGGGTCCAATCAACTACGGAACTATCTTTGGCATCTACAAGTTTGACAACACCCTCTATCGCGTACCGGTTACCGGTGCAGAACTGAAAGCATATATGGAGTGGTCTGCTGCCTGCTACAACCAGTGGAAGCCTGGGGACATCTCCATCAGCTTCAATCCTGATAAGCCGGGTTACCTCTATGATATGTTCAGTGGTGTCGACTATGAGATTGATCTCAGCAAGCCGGTAGGCCAGCGTATCAAAAACGTCATGTTCAAGGGCAAGCCTCTCTCTGACACACAGAACCTTACCCTTGCTGTGAACAATTACCGCTACTCATCAGCCTTGAAGGCCCAGAAGCTGGTATCAGGGGTGAGAGAGTGGGAAAGCCCAAACTCAATTCGCGATATGCTGGTTGCCTATATAAAGGAAAAAGGAACCATCTATCCAAAGGTTGACAACAACTGGAAGATTGTGGGAGTGAACCTTGATAGCCCATATCGTAATGAAGTGATCAAGATGGTTAATGAGGGAAAGCTTGAGGTTCCATACGGTAAATCATTAAACATCAATGAATTAAAGAAACAAGGGATTATTAAGTAGCAACAGGAAGGGCTGGTCGCTTGGCCAGCCCTCTGCTCTATACCTCTTGTTCGTCATCTTTGTGTGTTTTCCTCTGGGTGCGCACACACTCGGTGAGAAGAAACTCAATGCAACAGTATTTTTAGCCAAATACCCTACTGCTTCCTCATTTTTTGACAGAGTGATGAAATCCGCTTTCTTCACTGGTGAGTCATCCCCTCTGTGTGCAGAGTCGGTCATTTCTGGTATACTGATGAAACAAAAAGACCTATGAGGAGTAGTAATGGACACTTGGACACTAGATGATGCAAGAAAACTATACCATATCGATTCCTGGGGGAATGACTATTTTCATATCTCCGAAAACGGGGAAATCGAGGTTCGGCTTAAGGATAAAGACCCCAAGAGTCAGGTAAGCCTGCTATCCATAGTCAAGGGTTTGCAAGAACGAGGCATGAAATTGCCTGTGCTTCTACGTTTTTCCAACATTCTTGACTCAAGGATTCAACACATCAATGAGAGTTTTCTTGGTGCTATGAAGGATGCCGGTTACACCGGTACCTACCGAGGGGTCTATCCTATCAAGGTGAACCAACAGCAGCAAGTTGTTGAAGAAATTTGTAAATACGGAAAGCAATATCATCATGGATTAGAGACCGGCAGTAAGGCTGAACTTTTGATTGCATTGGCACATATTGATGATCCTGAAGCCTATGTTATCTGTAATGGGTACAAAGATGAAGAGTATATCGATCTGGCTCTCAGAGGTCTTTCAATTGGCGTCCAGACCGTCCTGGTTGTTGAAATGCCAGGGGAAGTTGATATCATTCTGGAACGAAGTAGGGCTATGGGTATTACACCCAATATTGGGCTCAGGATGAAGCCATCCACTGTTGCAAGTGGGCATTGGACAGACAGTGGTGGGGATCGTAGTGTTTTCGGTTTGAATACCACACAGGTCATTCAGGTGGTGGACAAACTCAGGAAAGAGCAGATGCTCGATAGCCTGAAACTGTTGCACTACCATCTGGGAAGTCAAATTCCCAACATCAGGGACATCCGTATGGGAGCTACTGAAGCCACTCGTTTTTACTGTGGCTTGGTCCATGAGGGTGCACCCATGGGATTGCTGGATATCGGTGGTGGATTGGCTATAGACTATGATGGCTCTCATACCGATAGTTCCAACAGCAGGAATTATTCCACCAAGGAGTATTGTGATGATATCGTCGAGGAAGTAATGACAATCTGTAAGGAAGAGGGTGTTGCGCATCCGACCTTGCTCAGTGAGTCTGGAAGAGCATTGGTCTCCTATTATTCGGTATTGTTACTCAACATCCTCGACACCAACATATTCTGGAATGGGGAAGATGTTGAAGCCAATCTCGATCAAGATGTCCTTCCTGCATTGGAAAACCTCCTGTATGTAAGGAAGATGCTCAACGAGAAGAATGCCCAAGAGTGCCTGAATGACTTGAACTATTATCGTGAGGAGATCCGGAACAAGTTTCTCTATGGCAAGGTGAATATGCGAGAACGCGCTGCTGCAGAGCATGTTTACTGGTCTATCGTTGCAGAGATCAAGCAATCATATGGAGAAGTTGAATCACCTGAGTTCGAGAAACTGGAGCAACAGTTGTCTGATATCTATTACGGAAATTTCAGTCTTTTCCAATCACTTCCTGATGTGTGGGCGATCGACCAATTGTTTCCCATCATGCCGATCCATATGCTGGACAAGAGGCCCGATAGAAAAGCAATACTGAGCGATATCACCTGTGATAGTGAGGGGAAGATTGACCGATTCATCGGCCGTTGGGAAGCGGAAAAGACCCTCAGCTTGCACTCCCTTCCGGAAAATGATGATTACATCCTTGGAGTATTTTTGGTAGGAGCTTACCAGGAAACGCTGGGTGACTTACACAATCTGCTTGGAGACACTAATGTTGTATCTGTTACCTATGAGGATGGGAAATTCCGCCTTCACAATGAGTTGGAAGGTGATACGGTGGCTGATGTGTTGAGTTATGTGGAATACGAACCAAAGCATCTTGAAGCATTAATCAGAAATAAAGCTGAACGAGCCGTTCAGGATGGAAAAATAACCCCGCTTGAGAGGCGGCGAATCATTGCTGCCTATACAGCCGGACTCAGAGGATATACCTACTACGAAACCGACCAAGAGGAGTAATACATGGAAAAAAAACGTTTGATGATCATAGGAGCAGGTGGTGTTGGTAATGTTGCCGTACGTAAATCTGCCAGAATGGAAAACCTTTATGAAGTAATCATGTTGGCGAGCAGGACAAAAGCAAAATGTGATGCAATTGCCGCTGAAGCCGGCCCTGTGCCGGTTCAAACCGCTCAAGTTGATGCCGATGATGTGAAAGCTTTGGTCAGGTTGATGGAAACATTCAAGCCTGATATCGTACTGAATGTCGCGCTTCCTTATCAGGATCTCCCTATCATGGATGCCTGCTTGCAGTATGGTGTAGATTATGTAGATACTGCAAATTACGAACCAAAGGATGAAGCCCATTTCGAATACTCCTATCAGTGGGCTTACCAAGAGAAGTTCAAAGAAGCAGGATTGACCGCTCTACTTGGAAGTGGTTTTGACCCAGGGGTGACCAATGTGTTCACCGCCTATGCTGCAAAACTCTATTTCGATGAGATGCACTATCTCGATATAGTAGACTGTAATGCAGGAGATCATGGAAAAAGTTTTGCAACCAACTTCAATCCAGAAATCAATATCCGTGAGATTACCCAGAATGGGCGTTACTATGAACAGGGGGAGTGGAAAAGTACCGAGCCTTTGGAAATCCACCAGAACGTGGATTATCCCCGTATTGGTGGAAAGGAGAGCTACCTGCTCTACCATGAGGAGTTGGAGTCTTTGGTAAAACACTATCCAAGCTTGAAGCGTGCGCGGTTTTGGATGACCTTCAGTGAGCAATACATTACCCACCTCAAGGTACTTGAAGACATTGGTATGACAAGCATCAAGCCGATCATGTTCCAGGGAATGGAAATTCAGCCATTGCAGTTCCTCAAGGCGGTGCTCCCAGAACCTTCCTCCTTGGGAGAAAACTACAAGGGGCAAACCTCCATTGGTTGCCAGATCAGGGGAATAAAAGACGGCAAGGAAAGGACTCTCTACATTTTCAACAACTGTAGTCACCAGATGGCATATCAGGATACGAAAGCGCAAGCAGTAAGCTACACTACCGGGGTTCCTGCTGCACTGGGAACCAGCTTGGTTGCCCGTGGTATCTGGTCAAAAGCTGGAGTGTATACTATGGAACAGTTCGATCCCGATCCATTCTTGGAAGAACTTGGACCACTCGGGCTTCCTTGGGAAGTGGTTGTCGATGGCAAGCTTGCCTTTGGTGAGTAGCCCATGATCGATGTAACAAAGATTACCCATACTCCAGCTTTCGTGCTGGAGTATGAGCTCTTAAAAAAGAACCTTTCCGTTATTGAACAGCTGCAAAAGGAGCTTCCCGTCTCATTCTTGTTTGCCCTGAAAGGGTTTGCAATGTATGCAGTATTCCCTGAGTTGGCCTCTGTTGCAACAGGTGCTACAGCTTCCTCATTGAATGAAGCTCTTCTGGCATCCCCCTATTTCAATGAAATTCATGCATATGCCCCGGTATATCAAAAGAACGAATTTGAAACAATTGCCTCCATGGCAACCCACATAACCTTCAACTCTGTTTCCCAACTGGAAACCTATCGCAATCGAAGCGGCAATGCGAAATTGGGTCTCCGAATCAATGCGATGTACTCAACAGTCTCCACAGCCATGTATGATCCTTGTAGCTATGGAAGCCGTTTGGGAATACTCCCAAAGGACCTTCCTCTTCTCCCGGAGGGTGTAAGCGGATTGCATTCCCATAATCTCTGCGAGAGTGGAGCTCAAGAACTTGCGAATACATTGGCATCCATTGAAACACACTGGGGGCATCTGCTAGGAAAGATCGAGTGGTTGAATCTTGGTGGTGGTCATTTGGTAACCAGGGAAGGGTATGACCTGGATCTCTTTAAAAAGACAATCAGGGATTTCCATGAACGTCATCCCCATATCAAGCTTATATTGGAACCAGGTGCAGCTTTCGTTTGGGAGACCGGGTATCTCGTATCAGAAATTCTTGACATCGTGGAAAATGGGGGCATCAAAACCTTGATGCTCGATACGTCCTTTGCTGCCCATATGCCGGACTGCCTGGAGATGCCATATTCACCAAATGTGGTGGGAGCCCAACTTGAAGAAAATGGAGCCTATCGTCTTGGAGGATCTTCTTGCTTGGCGGGGGATTGGGTTGGTACGTATACCTTTGCAAAAAAGCCCAAAATCGGTGACCGCCTCATCCTCTGTGACATGATGCACTACACCATGGTAAAGACCACCATGTTCAACGGTATCGCCTTACCGGATATCGGCATCTATCATGATGGAGAGTATAACGTGGTGAAGACATTCGGCTTTGATGAGTATCAACGACGATTGTCGTAGGAGAGATATGATGGAACATTGGTTTTTGGATTCAGAATTTCCCAACAGCGATAAAGAGACTGCACGGTTTCATGTAATTCCGTTTCCTTTGGAAGATACAGTTTCCTATATGGGGGGGACCGCAAATGGCCCGGCAGCCATTATTGAAGCCTCATCACAGCTCGAGCAACTTGTTGAGGGATTTGGAAATCCTGGATTACTGGGCATTCATACAAGAGAGCCGATTGGAACTGACGGTATGGTTGCTCAAGCAGTAGCTGCTGCTGCAGAGGCAATTTTACAGGCGCATAACCATGGGGCCATCCCAGTGCTCCTGGGAGGAGAGCATTCAGTAACGAATGCTGCCATCCCACTCCTAAGAGACCGTTTCCCAAGAGGGGCGGTAGGTATTCTACAATTTGATGCACACATGGATTTGAGGAACGCCTATGAAGGCAATACACTCAGCCATGCATCGGTAATGAGGCGTGTGGTAGAAGCTGGCATACCACTTTTTCAAGTAGGGATTCGAAATTACAGTGAAGAGGATCTTGAGGCTCGTGAGCGCTATCAAGTCGGCCACTATGATGCATCGTTTCTCTATAACCAAAAGAGCATCCACGCGATAGAAACGCTTGATCTCCCGGCTTCTTTTCCAAAACAGCTCTACATCACCTTTGACGTTGATGCATTCGATTGTGGATTGATGAGCGCCACAGGCACCCCAGATCCCGGTGGGCTCTCTTGGTGGGATGCGATTACATTGCTTACCGTCCTCACCAAGAATAGGACAATAGTTGGTTGTGATGTAGTGGAATTGGCTCCCAATATCCTGCATCATCCTTCCTACACTGCAAGCAAGCTCACATATTTCCTTATGGGATTAGCCAGCAAGCGCTGTTCCCAGTGAAAATGCTGCTTCCAGTGAATCTTCTTCAGGAGTATCCAAGGCAATGACGGGATCTGCAACCAATACTGCACCTGATTCTCTTGTGACTTCAGCCCATTCGTCCATCCACTCCCCATTTCCCCATCCATAGGAGCCGAAGAGCCCAACAGGTTTTCCACTAAGATGGGGAAGGATTGCATCGAACATGGGTTCGAATACCTCATCCTCCAGGTTCTCTGATCCCATAGCAGGACAACCAAACGCGACAGCATCATAGTTCCCTAGCATATCTGCTGAAAAAAGTCCTGCCTTGATGATCCTGATCTCCGCTCCAGCTTCCTTTGCTCCCTTTGCTACGGCCTGAGCCAGGGCTTCAGTATTTCCTGTTCCACTATAATATACAATTGCAATGCGTTTCATAATTCCTCCATAGGGGCATGCTCTCATGTATCCCATAAGGGTTAGTGCAAGCTAACTCTTTTGGCTAATTACTACATCATTGTAGGGAAGTGTGTCAAGAATGATAGGATCGCTTATTTTGTTCAGCAGCCTTAAGAATCCTCTGCATTTTCAAAGCCAAGGGAGAAGCAGGACCAAAGTAAACATGCGCTTTACGGTGAGCCCATCGGTAAAGGGTTTTTGCATCTTCCACCTCCCCAAGTTTGCGATAGCAACGTGCAATGTGCACAAGCAGTCCAATCTTTTCTGCTTCAGAAGCAAAATCTGTCTCAATATCAAGGTAAGAGCGGATGATCCTATACTGTTCAAGTGCTTCTCTCCATGCGTATCGTTTCTCCAGACATACCCCTAGTGCACAACGTGCCATGATGCTTTGACTGCTTGTAGAACCTTGGAAGGAGGTGAGTATGGTGAGTACTTGTTGACGAATCAAGAGCTCCTCATCAAACTGCTTTCGCTTGTAATAGATGTCCGCCTGCAGGCAGAGTAAATCAATATAGAGGTCGTAGGAAGGCCCGTCTTCTTTGGTGAAGTCCCGACTCAGTAAGTTCTCAACAATGGACTGTGCTTCTGTACTCAGGCCGTTATCAAGATAAGAGGTGCCGAGGGCTATCATTGCCTCAACAGTCGCCTCATCCTCCTCACCGTGAAGGAGTTGGCTTGTTTGATAAATCTGTTGTGCTATCTCAAGCTCCTTCTGTGTCTCTCCTGCACGATAATAAGCCATATTAAGTTCTCCCATCAAAACAATGTATTTCTGATTAATGGGTCCATATTCATTGAAATGTGCAACTCGCTTCTTCTCCAGGTCAGCAATATTCTGATGCACCCGTGCAAAGTAGAGCGGGTCATCAAGTTCACTGGAGATCAATAATCGTGTAAAGTAGTTTTCCATACCTCTAGTATACACAGATGGGTTTGCGCCCTACAAGCTCTTCTCTGCCCGTACCGCAAGATAACAGTCATGGATATAGCTGTCGATCATCATGAATCCGGCAGTATCCGTGTAGACTCCGGTCAAATGAAAACCGCAATCTGTAAGACCACCAAGCAGGTCTTGCAGTGTGTGGGAGAATTCAATGGTATCATTTTTCCTCATCCGTTTTTCCAACTCTTTCTTTCCAAGACTCTTCAAATCAGAGTAAGGGATTGTGTATTTTACCCGTAAGTGGTTTTTAAGGGCTTTCTTTTCATCAAAGAGGTAAAGTACCGGATTGGTAATACTGGTAAGCAATCGCCCTCCCGGCTTCAGGATCCTGTAACAGTGATGATACATGCTATGCACCTCATCGATGAAACACGTTGAGGTTGGGTTGTAGATCATGTCAAATGTTGAGTCAGCAAACCGGGAGAGGTCACGCATATCACCTTTGCAGAATTTCATGTCCAGATGAAGACGCCCAGCATATGATGCATCCCGTGCAAGTTGTTTTTCAGAGATATCGAAAAGTGTCACATGCGCCCCTGCAAGGGAGAGAAGAACAGCTTGCTGTCCTCCACCACAGGCAAGGGCGAGTATCTCTTTTCCTTTCACATCTGCTACCCAGGAAGGGGGAACCTGCTTAAAGGGAGAGAGCACCATATCAAGTTCGCCTTTTTGAGCTTTTTCTATCTGTTCTTCAGTACAACCGTTTGTCCAGATGTTGTGTTTATCAACCTCACTATCCCAAGCCTTTGCATTATGCTCAACATATCCATCCATGCTATTACGGTAGCATGAAAGGGGAAAGTTTGCAATCAAAAGAGATACAACTGTATTTATTGCAATATTTTAGAATATATAGGAGAGTAGGTGAGTATTCCCCTCACGCGGTGTGACTGCATGAGGGCTATACTGCTTGCCCTGCTGATAAAGGGAGTAAAACTGGGGATCTCTTCATACTGTGCTCTTCGAAAAAGTGTTACATGTGCTTTGAAACGGGTATCCTTGAAAACAACGTGGTACTCTTGCAATAAAGCTATAAGTGTCTTCTGTACTTGGAACAGTCTTTGGTGGTATGCAATTCCAGTGTAGATGATATCCCCTCCCTTCTTTGGGAATACCCCTAGATGATTGAATGTAACTTCAATCTCTTTTCCCGGTAATGCATCCAAGATGGAACTGAGCAAAGGAAGGAGTTTCTCGTCCTGTTCACCCAAGAAAGCCAGAGTAAGATGGAGATTTTCCTTTCTTGTAGCATTTCCTTTGTAAAGATACGGATTAATGGCATTCTGGATGGAAATAAGTTCTCGCAATGTATGCTCTGGGAAGAGGAGTGCATAAAAGAGTCTCATGGATTGAGTATACTATGAAACATAGACTTTGTAGCAAGAGTAAGAGAAGCAGGGAGTTCCCATGTTTGTCTTGTACCCCTTGATGGATAACACTAAACAAGCGTTATGGCCTGTATTCCCAGGCTACAGCATCTGTTGAAGCGCATAATCTTTTCATCATAGAAGTTGCTACAGAGCGCAAGGAAGCAGTAAATGGTAGTAATGTTACCGCACTCTTTCCTGATCTCAGGTTTGTGGGTATTTGTCATGAGATGGCTCCCCGGTACAATCCAGGAGTGCAGATTTGAACCATTTCAGCGTGTTTCAGGAGACATACTACAGGGATAGAGGAAAAGCACGGAGAAGCTTTCATCGCCGAAGGGTACACCCTTCATCCGCTGTCAGAGGGTATCAAGAGCAAGAAACCATGTGTAGACAGAAGAAGATGCTCTCCCGTTCGGGGAACTTGCTGTTGATATTTTGAGCCGAGGATTGCTTCTTACTTGGATTGTGGTGATTGAACGAAACCAGCGGTAGTTGGGTTGTGTGCAATGATACAACAAGACCTCCCTGGTATTCCAAGGAGGTCTTTCTAGCGGCAAAGGGACTCGGACCCCTGACCGAACGGATATGAGCCGTTTGCTCTACCAACTGAGCTATGCCGCCACAGCAACTCCCACACTATAGCCAATGGCCAAACAGTTAGTCAAGAGGGTTTTTATCACTTTTTGGTTCCTTAAAACCATGGTATGCTTACATGCATGGAGAAGAAACAATATAGGTGCCCAAAATATGGTGGCAATTTTGCCAAGATTTTCGATGCCCAAAGCAAACGGTTCATCACGATACCCTGTACTAGATGTGGGTATACTGAACTGTTCAAGCAAAAAGGGCAGACAGAATGGGATATTTTTGATTTCTTCTTGAATTAACAGGAGGTTTTATGCAGACGGTGAAGATGAACAACAATCTCGAGATTCCACAAATTGGGTTCGGGACCTGGCAGATACCAGAAGGTAAGGTGGCATATGAAAGTGTTCGTTATGCACTCGAGGTAGGATATCGCCATATTGATACTGCTGCTGCCTATGGGAATGAAGTCAGCGTTGGAAAAGCAATACAAGAGAGCGGTATCGCTCGTGAGGAGATTTTTCTTACCACCAAGCTCCACAACAATGATCATGGCTATGAACAAACACAGGAAGCTTTCTGGGAAAGCCTGAGAAAATTGGGAACAGACTATGTTGACCTGTATCTGATCCATTGGCCCAATCCCATTGCTTCCCGTTCTCATTGGCAGGATGCCAACAGGGGAAGTTGGAAGGCAATGGAGGAATTTGTTGAAAAGGGTCTGATCAAGAGCATCGGTATCAGTAACTTCAGGGAACACCATATTGAGTCGTTGCTTGAAAAGGCCGAGATTAAACCACAGGTCAATCAAATCCGCCTCTTTGCAGGAGAACAACAACGTCCGTTGGTCCAATACTGCAAGGACAAGCAGATGGTGTTGGAAGCGTACAGCCCATTAGGCACCGGTGCGTTGCTGACCAGTTCTCTGGTTCAAGGAATTGCAGAAGAAGTGGGGAAGAGCCCTGCACAGGTATGTCTTCGTTATAATATCCAGAAAGGGTATGTTGTGCTTCCTAAATCAGTAACACCATCCTCCATTCTCCAGAACAAGGACATATTCGATTTCACGTTGGATGACAAGCAAATGGCACAACTCGATGCAATGGAGAATATCTGTGGACCTACACAGAATCCAGATGAAACCTCCTTCTAAAACCTCTTGCTTTCCTGCAAGCGTATGAGTACTCTTGTAGCATGACTGGATTCTTCATTAAAAAAGCGTTCTTTGATGGCTGGGACAACCTCATTTCGATGGTTGTCCACAACCTTGGGTTTCTTCTGATTTTGCTAGCCTTCATGGGTAGCATGAGTCTAATGGAAACCAATGGTCTTTTGGCAGCATTCGCCATGGTCTTATCGATTGGCTTATTTGCCTTCTTCACTGCAGGAGCATCTGCTTCTGCCTGGGCATATTCGAAATATGAACGGCCTGGTTGGGAAGGATTCAAACATGGGATTCGTGATTCTTGGCGACATAGTCTTTTTTACTGGCTTCTTACCGCCCTTGATCTCTCCCTCATTTTGTTCGTGGTACCTTTTTATCTGAGCTATGGCAATGTGGTGGGCACCTTGCTCAGTGTTATCCTTTTCTGGTTGTTCATGGGATTGAGTTTTGCCCTTCTCTATTACTGGGCACTCTTCCGTTCCATGCCTGGCGATCGTCCAATCAAGACACTGAAGAAGAGCTTTCTCATCGTATTCGACAACTTGCCCTTTACGTTGTTTTTTGCTGTATACCAACTTATAAATCTTGCACTCTCAGCACTTCTTGCTGGTCTTGCCCCTGGGGTAACCGGTATGCTGCTTGCCAGTAGTGATGCCATCAAACTGATGATGTACAAGTATGATTATCTTGAAGCAGAAGCAGACGCAGACAGGAAGCATATCCCTTGGGATGAACTGCTCTATGAAGAGCGCGAAAGTGTTGGCAACCGATCATTAAAGAATATGATTTTCCCCTGGAAAGATTAATATGTCCTATGAAGTTGAACTGAAAGCACATGTAGATGATCCCATCACACTCATGCACGATATTGAGCAACATACTGGAATTGTAGATGCATGTTGTGAGGAGAAGGATGATATCTACTATGCACTACTAGGAGATGAACCGCTTTTCCGTCTTAGAATGGAACGTTTTGGTCCCTCATTTCATGAGCTTTCTGGAAACGTCCGTTTTACAAGAAAATATAAAAACCTGAAAGGGGGAATTGAAGTCAATGAAGAAGTTGAGTTTCTCACTTCCTCTGACCAAGCAGAGCAAGCTCATGCATTTTTCCTGAGCCTTGGGTATCAAGTGTATATCAGAAAAACAAAACGTGGGTATTCCTATGAATGGAAGGTTGATGAAACACTCTCACCGTTGCACATTGAGCTTGTTGAAATTGCTTCCCTTGGGTGGTTTCTAGAGATGGAATTCGTGCTGGAGGCAGAAGAACAGGTCCCGTATGCCAGGACCCGTTTGCTCGAAGTACTTTCATTGTTAGGTGTTCCCCAAGAGCGTATTGAGGAACGCTATTACATGCATTTGCTCAAGGAGCTTTCGTAGGGTAGTTGGGTACACTCTCTACCCCGAGATACTTGCTGATGCAACGTACCAAAACATCATGATCTTCCAAGTCGGTAAGACCACTTACCATTGCTGCCCCAACCAATCCAGCTGATCGGACAACAATGGGAAACCCACCTCCGCAAGCAACAAACTTGGTTGGATCCAGCCCCCGTTCACTCAATGTCGCTCCCCGTTGCTTAAGAAATAAAGAGTATCCCAATGTACTTGTTTCAAAGTGCTGGACCGTATTGAATTTGCGTTCGATCCAGTCCTGGGATCCTCTGTTTGATCCTTCTGCAGTATAGTGGAACAACGTCTTGCCACTCAGTGTCTTGATGCAAATGGCAATAGGAATCTCTTTGCCCAAAGCTTCCTGCACAAACACCTTTCCCAATTCCCATGCATCCTGGTTGGAGAAATGGTCAAACTGCAGGAGTGCTTCTTGGCTCTCCACCAGCGCAATCTGTTCTTGTAAATCCATATCTTATTCTCCTGGGAAATGCACACCCCATTGGCTTCTTAGGGTATCCATCACTTCCATTACTTTGATGATTTCACTATGCGGCATCTGCTTGAGTTCTATTTCTCCTTCTTCGAGTGCCTTTCTACATGCCTCAACTTGGTGTTCGAATCCGGTGATATTCTTGAAAGGTTTGTAGGTTTCAACCAGATTGTAATCACGGTCATATACGTTGATCCCTTCACAGTTGTTGATATTCAAGAACTCAATATAACCTCTGCTGCCGAAGATGGCACCTCGCCTATCACTCGTGCTGAGCATTGAGGAGTGAAGCAGTGCCATCTTCCCCCCCTTGAAGGAGAGCGTAATGGAGTTCGATTCATCGACACCGCTGTCAGTCTTGATGCAAGACGAGTCTATTGATTCAATCTCATTGCCAAAGACCATCATGGCAAAGTTGATCGGGTAAACACCGAGATCAAGGAGTGCCCCCCCTGCAAGCGCTGGATCCATCATACGCTTCACACCTTTGACAGGATAACAGAGATTTGCAGTCAGAGAATGAGGTTCCCCGATGACCCTGCGCTCAAGAATCTGGTCCAATACCAGTCGCATGGGAAGATATCGTGTCCAGATGGCTTCAGCCACCAGAAGCTTTTTCTTATTCCCCAATGCAATGACTTCTCGTGCTTGTTTGGCATTCATCGTGAATGCCTTTTCACTGAGTACCGGTTTGTTATGCTCAAGGGCGAGCATCATATGTTCATAGTGCAAGGAGTGTGGGGTGCAGACATACACCAAATCGACATCAGGGTCACCCAACATTTCCTCATAAGAACCATATGCTTTCCGTACATTCCACTTCTGGGCAAAGGCACGCGCTTTCTGCAAATCTCTGGAAGCAACAGCATACGCTTCCACCTGTTCCATTTCACCTATGGTTGCAGCCATCTTGCGGGCGATGTTGCCTGCACCCAGAATTCCCATTCTCATCATAGCGTCCTCCTTGATGTTCTCAGTATAGAGGCAACTCAACAGAATGAAAAGATACAATATGCGCCATTAAAGCAGAGCTGTGAGAGCAGTGGAGAATGAGATTACTCCCATCAATGCAAAAGCTGAGTTGGTTTTCATACGGGATTCAGGCTTGAACACCAAGGTGGCGATAGACCAGAGACTGAATAATATACTACGCAGGATGGAATCCATGCTGGTATCAACGACCAGTGAGACGAAAGGCAAGAGGGCCGTTATGGCTAAACTTACTTGCAATGAGAGCTGGGTCCTTCCTGAGAGGAAAAGGAATGCAAGGGCGATCAACAACAAGGAAAGACTTCTGACCATGACAAGGCTTGAAGGCTCTAGAATATGTGCCCACAAGAGGTTAGCCAAAGCAAGAGCAAAGATTTTTGCACTTTCCTTGATATAGCTGAAGATTACATGGGCCTTCTGTTCAGTAGAGAAGAAGTGGAAGAGTGCTGAGCAGATAAAGCTGATGATAAAAAGAGAATAGGTAAGAAATGTCAGCACTCTTACCCCCTGTCCATCAGGCATTTGAAGAATCAAGTATGCAATCATTGCAATACTGGAAAGGGAAGCAATAATGTCCACAATTCCATTGAAGATGCTATAGGACTTGAAAGCCCCTTCTGGGTTCTTTGCTTTTGCAAACTTCTCCGCATTAAAGGAGAAGTTGAACGAGGTGCCATTCTTCAATTCCGCTTTGAAAGAGACTGAATGTACATGCTCTGCATGTGTTGCAATCTCATCAACCCGGTTCTTGAAATCTGAAAAGATCTTTTGTACATCATCCATTTTCAACTCCAGAACTTATCTGTCTTGATTTCGCGAATCAATGAATCTATGGTGTTCCTGAGTTCAGTCAGGATCATCTCACGTGCTGCCTCTCTATCCACCTTGGCTACCTCCAAGGCTTCAGGAAACTCCATTACTTTTCCAATATTAGCATAGTAATTCCTGCTCACAACCCGCATTTCTCGTCGTGCAGTTTTACTCATCTTGTTTCTCACCCTTCTTTTCGGGGCGATCAAGCCAATGGGGACTATGGGGACGGGGTAGGAGAGATACATCTCTGCAATCCCTTTCTTGAAGGGCATCAGCTCCTCCTGGGTGTTCAGATCACCTTCAGGGAAAATATACACATTGTCTCCTTTTTTGAGATATGAGACGGCTTCTTCAACAACGTGCTTGCGATCCTCTCTATTCAAGGCCTTGATCTGCTCTGTCCAGCCGAGAAAAGACCCAATGACGGGAATTCCGAAAGCAGGACCAATGACCATATGCAACGGTTCATTGGTAAGGGTGGTGACAAAATGCACATCACTGGAGCTGAAATGGTTTGAACAGAATAATTTTGGACCTTTGGGTAATGCTTCTTCCTGCCACGTAAAAAAGTCGTAGTTCAATGCCAACCCTACCTTGACTACGGTACGGTAGATGTGATGAAGAAACAAGCTCAATGGTTTCATGCACAACTATCCTTGTCGCTACCAGGTGGGTAGCCAAATCTTACGGTCCAGTTCACCATCATAAACCTGGTGTGCCTTGATATGATAGACCTCGTTAAGCAAATCATCAGTGAAGACTTCTTCAGTAGGCCCATAGGAGACGATCTTTCCTTCCTTGAGCACCAGTGCAAGTTGACTATATACTTGTACAAGCAACATATCATGTAGGACGCAGATGACCGTATAGCCCTTTTTAACCAGTTCGGTAAGCAATCCCATCATGGCTCTCTGATGCCTGACATCAAGGTGGTTCACAGGTTCATCAAGCAATAGAAGCCTTCCATCCTGGCTTAACGCCCTTGCCAGCAAGACACGCTGCACCTCTCCTCCACTAAGCTCTGTAACTGTCTTGTGTTGTAAATGCAGAATGTCACAGGATTCCATTGCTGCTTCAATTGCATGACCATTATCTTCCCCATCATATGCATACCGACCCATAGAAACCGCCTCATGTACAGTAAAGGCATAATCGAGTTTACCGTTTTGGGCGACAAAGCCCAACTTGGTAGCAAGCTCTTTCTGCTTGAGGTGTTGGATATCCTGTCCATCGATATAGACCGCTCCAGATTCTGGTTTGAGCTGTTTGTACAAAAACTTCAAGAGCGTGCTCTTCCCACTGCCATTGGGACCTGTGAGCGCAATAAATTTTCCCTTGGGGAGGGTGAGGTCCAGCTCATGAAAAATCTGATGCTTCTCATAACCACCTGTAAGGAGATGTATCTTGAGGCTATCCATAGCGGTATCGTCCCTTGCGGAGCAGGTAAATGAACAGAGGAACTCCCAGCAAGCTGGTGATAATACCTACCGGTAACTCCCCGGTAGGAAGCATGACCCTGGCGACAGTATCACTGGCAAGGAGAAGAAACCCACCGAACAGGCTTGCAGGGAGTAAGAGCCTGCTGTGTTTTGGACCTACCAACAAACGCGTTACATGGGGGGCCATCAGACCGATGAACCCGATGACACCAAAATAGGATACACAGATAGCACTGGCTGCAGAACCTGCAAGCAGGAGAAGGAGTCGGGTTTTTCCCACTGCCAACCCTCCTGCATGCGCAGAGGCTTCATCGAGAAGCAACATGTCCATGGTTTGGTGGTTTGCCCGCAGCAGAATAAAGAGTAAGAGAAACGTAATTGATAGAATAATTACCTGCGCGTAGGTACTGGTAGAGAAACTCCCTAGAGTCCAATAGAGAATACGTTGATACTGTTCACGATGCAAAAACATCAACAGTGTCATTGCTGCGCTAAGAATGTAATTCACTGCTACTCCAGTAAGCAGAAGGGTCGTATCACTGCTCTTGCGCTTAAGAGACATTCCCACGATGAAGAGGGTAGTGAGGTTGGCACCAATCAGTGCACTGAGGGGAAATCCAAGCAGCGGTGCAATCCCTATGAACAATGCAAGAGCTACCCCAAATGAGGCCCCACTGCTAATGCCCAGTATGAAGGGGTCTGCCATGGGGTTGCGTAGGGCAGCCTGAAAAACCGTGCCCGCACATCCAAGGATCGCACCCGAGAAAAATGATGCAAGAATCCTAGGCAGCCTCAGTTGCCAAATGATGTACCCCTGATTTCCTCCAACCTCCTGGCCTGTAAGTATGGCGATTGTGTTTGCAAGCGAGATTTTGGACGGGCCCAAGGTCAGGGAGAGCAACATCAAGAGCATACTGCAGAGCGCGAGTGTTGCTGACAACCCTTTCTTCATCATTGTTTCCCTTGATGGATCAGGGCAGCTAGTGCTTTCAATGCATCAGCGCTCCTTGGTCCTTGCCTGCTGGTTGAATCGGCATCAAAGACAATAATTTCACCACTAAGGTCACTATAGGGTTTTGTGGTTCTGAACTCCTGGATGGTCGCCTCTCCGCTTTCTCCCCATCGAGGATTGAGCAAAAGAATCTCAGGATCTGCTTCCATCAGCAGTTCCTTGCTGTACGTCCAGTTTCTGGCATCTTTTGCTACATTGGTTGCCCCTGCGAGTTCTATCATCTCTCCAAGAAAGGTGTCCCCTGTGGCTGTGGCATCAAACCCGCCAAAGTCGATAACCATATACACACTTGGCTTTGTTTCGTTTTTGTAGGAGCTTACCACCTCCCTCACCGTATTCTGCATGGAGAGGATCATCAATTCAGCTTCACTTTGTTTTCCAACCACCTCGGCAATCTTTCTGATCAGCCCATAGGTGCCTTGAAAGGTTTGTTGGGTATCGAGTTGTACAACTTCTATGCCGGCTCTTTCTACAGAAGAGAGAAAGTCTTCAGGGACAAATGCGCTGCTGATTGCCACCGTTGGTTCAAGCGAAAGCAATGTCTCAAGGCTTGGGTTGTACAAGGTTCCAACCGATGGGAGCGCTGTAACCTGTTCAGGGTAGTTGCAGTAGTCACTTCTTCCCACCAAAGTCTCTCCTGCTCCCAATGCATACAGGGTTTCGGTAACATTGGGGGAGAGGCTTACAATCCTCAATTCTTGCCCATTATCATGATTATCGATCTCAAGAGTTGGTTGAGCTCCGACACGAGAGAATGTCAAAAGCAGGAAAGATGCCAGAAATAGAAGATACTGTTTTACTGTTCGATTGTGCATAACGCCCCTTTGCACGGGCATGTAACATACCCTGACCTATACTCCGTAGGCCGTCGGAATTTATCCATGGCAGGTCTCCTGGCTCAGGCATACACAGAATCTGCGACTTCCCGTTTACACAGTGTCTTTATGCAGATTCCCAGCCTCTACAGTGGCGGGACCGCAGGGGCTTCAACCCCTTTCCCTTGGCATGGACAACCTATCCTACGAACTAGAGAAGGGGTTGTCAAGTCTATCCTTTGCTGTATATTGCTATTGCTGTGCATTAGCTGTTTCGTTACAGTACCTGCATCCACAAATCCTCTTGTTTCAATGTTTTTCATAGGTGTAACCATACAGGGATCTGTTTCCAATAGTTGACCGGAGTCTCAAGCTATATTACTATCCGGTCTATGAATCATGCAGAAATAGAAGTTTATACAGATGGCGGGTGCTTGGGAAATCCAGGACCCGGTGGGTGGGCCTTCGTGCTCAGGGCAGATAACGGGAAATTCGAGAAGGAAGCAAGTGGGTTTGAAGCTGCCACCACAAACAACCGCATGGAACTCCGTGCCGTTATTGAGGCACTGGAGGTGTGCAAGCAGTATAAGCCAAAGCATATTGTCATCAATACTGACAGTCAATATGTAAAAAATGGAATTACCAGCTGGATCAAGAAATGGAAAATAAACGGGTGGCGAACAGCAAGCAAGAGCCCGGTTAAGAACAAGGAGTATTGGGTAGCACTGGATGCACTCAACGAACAATTGCCGATTCAGTGGAACTGGGTGAAAGGGCATGCTGGTGTTGCAGACAACGAACGGTGTGACCAGCTGGTACGGCAGGCAATGGAAAACGGGGCATGAAAAGAAAAGAAGCATCAATGTGGCAACTCTACCTCACCTTCTTGAAGATTGGTGGGCTTACCTTTGGAGGTGGGTATGCCATGCTTCCCATGTTGCAGCGGGAGGTCATCGACATCCACCACTGGGTTACAGAGGAAGAAGTGTTGGATATCTATGCCATTGGTCAATGCAGTCCAGGTATCATTGCGGTGAATACAGCCACTATGATCGGTTACCGTAAGCGTGGTATCTCCGGAGCAATTGCTGCAACGTTGGGTGAAGTAACTCCATCTTTGGTCTTGATTACGATGCTTGCAACTATTTTGCTACAAATCCAAGACAATATATGGGTGCAACGTGCATTTGGAGGTATCCGAGTAGCAGTGTGTGCGCTCATCACACAATCAGTGTTCACACTTTCCAAGAAGAGTCTTATTGATGTACCAACCGTTCTGCTTTACGTTGCAACGGTTGCTGCAACACTTGCTTTTTCATTATCCCCGCTTATGGTGATTCCTGCTGCAATCCTGTATGGACTGGTCGTACAGCGCCTCAAGCGGAGAAAACCATGATCTATTTGGAACTCTACTGGGAGTTTTTCAAGATAGGGCTTTTTGCAATTGGAGGAGGGCTTGCCACCCTGCCATTTCTGTATACGCTTGCCGAGACCCATGGTCATTGGATTACTTCCAGTGACATCGCTGACATGATTGCCATCAGTGAATCAACACCCGGCCCGATTGGTATCAATATGGCGACGTTTGCCGGGTATCAAGCAGCTGGCCCTTTGGGAGGCTTGGTTGCCACATTGGGAGAGATAACCCCTTCGCTGATCATCATCATCTTCATTGCACGCTTTCTTGGTCAGTTCGACAAAAATCCGTATGTGAAGGATGGGCTCTATGGTCTGAGAGCTGCTGTTGTAGGTCTTATCACCTATGCCGGCTTGAAACTATTTGGAACAACATTGCTCGTGAATGGGAGTATACGAATCAAAGAGACGATTCTGTATCTTGTACTGGTGTTTCTTGTGCTCCGTTTGAAGAAGATCCATCCTCTGTACTGGATTCTTCTGGGAGCAATACTGGGGATTGTACTGCATCTTCCTTCGTAAGATACCGTACCATATGAGCATACCAACTCGATTCTCCCTCTAAGGAAGCGAGTAAGGCGAATGCATCTTTCTCCCTCTGGTGTTCACATACCAAGATGCGTGCAAGTTCAATTGCCTCTTCCTCGAATCCCCAACTTGCAGCCTGTTTGGCTACCTCCAGCTGCTCCGCATAGAGCTCTGGGTTCATGCTGAAAATCTGTCGGTACACCTGCAAGGCCTGCTCATACTGTTTTTGTTGAGCCAAGGCTTTTGCTTGGAGAAAAAGGAATGAGAGATGGGTAGGAAAGTTCTGGAACGAAGCATTGCTTTTATCGAGTACCTGCTCATAATCACCTAAATGAAAGAGAGCCAGCTGCTCATTGTATTGGTAGGATGCTTGACTGGGATCGAGAAATGCTGCTTCCCTGTACAACTGCCCAGAAGCAGCATACTCCTGATTCTGGAAAAGCTGACTTGCCTTTTCTGCTGCCTGCACTGCACGCTTTTCACTGCCCATAGAGGTACAGGAGAAGAGAAAGAACATGGAAAGCAGTAGAAAAACAGTCAGAAGTCTTTGCATCAGCGCTCCAATACCGTTTGTTCGATTTCCCGTACCTGATCACGATAGAGATTGGTAATGGCAGAACCGTAATCAGCAATAAGCTGAATTATGTTCCTTGGGGTGTCACTGTTATCCATACCATTGAGTCGATCCCCAGCATCACCAAGGCCGGGCAGGATGTAGGCAGCATCGTTGAGCACTGGATCCATCCAGAGGGTATACACTTCAGCCCCTTCGATGGCACGGACAATTCTCAATGAACCCTTGAGCGCACTGATGACATTGATGAACTTAACGGACTTGGGTTTTACCCCATTGTCCTCCAGATATTTCACAATGGTGACCAGACTTCCTCCGGTTGCATTCATTGGATCAGCAAAAATCAAATCCTTTCCATCAAGTGATTCCAGATCAAAATATGATTTGTCCAAATCCAGGATGTAATCCATATTCGCTTCTTTCTTTGCGTCATCTCGCTTGATTTTGAACAAGGCAAAAGGAGTGACAAATTTGTCAGTGGAATATTCCTGGATTTCCTTGCTGAGAATCATACTGGGAAGGAGTGCACCACGAAGCATGACACACATGACACTATTCTCAATCAATGAGTCGACATCTGGAATTCTATGTACTGCATAGTTTCTTACCGGACTAGTCACAGGAGTCTTGGTGATGATCGATCGTTTGGTTGGTAGTGCGGCATCCGCGAACACATGGGAAAAGAGCATCTCATATGCACGTTGGATATAGTAGAGAAATTCCTCATGACCAGTACTAGGAGAGCGAAGTTTGGAAATCAATCGGCTTGCCTGACCATGTTGCTCCTGAGGAGTCTCAAAGGAGTAGACATGAATGGAAGGTTCCTCGGCACATACATCCTTGAGGTATCGGCCAATCTCCTTAGCACTATCCACCAAACCTTTTCGAGCTTCTTCTAGTTGCATCACATCGCTGGCAGTCTCGAGAACAGTACAATGGTAGAGCGACTGCTTGTACAACTCATCAACATGGGCGAGTTTATCCCTGTCCGAATCCTTGAGGTACCCGTCAAGGTCGGTTGCGTGTAATACGATTTTATTCATCTAAACATTTCTCCTCAGTATTGGCTTCCGATTCTATCCCAAGTTGCAGAGTCTGTCACCCCTTTACAGAGCCTGCAGTAACCCCTTTGATAAACTGACTGCTCATTGCCAAATAGAGTACAAGCACCGGAATTGCAGACAGGGTGAGAACTGCCAATACTTTAGACCAGTCAGTTTGATATTGTCCAAAAAGACGGGTAACACCAAGCAGTAGCGTCTTATGGCGTTCATTATTGATGAAAATCAAAGGGAACCATAGGTCATTCCAGAATGGTATAAGGTTATAGATTGCCGTTGTTGCAAGGGCGGGCCGTATGAGGGGAAGGATGATCATACTATAGATTTTTCCGCTGGACGCACCGTCGATGATGGCTGCTTCATAGAGATCTTCAGGGAGTTCCCTAATAAAAGTGGTAAGAATGAATACCCCGACAGGAAGTCCCATCGCTACATAGATTGGAGGAAGAGCATAGATGGTATTAAGCAACCCTAGTGCTCTCATAATTTCCAGCAACTTGATTGACGCTATCTTGATGGGAATCATCATTCCTGCAATGAAAAAGTAATAGATGATTGTTCCAATACGGCTCTTGTATCGAGCCAATGCATAGCCGGCAAGGCTTGCAAGCAGGGTTACCAACACCAGTGAGATGGAAACGACGAAAAAACTATTCTTGAAATACGTGAAAAAATCACCATCACGAAGTACCGTGGTGTAGTTGGAGAATTCCCATGTCTTGGGAATCCAAAATGGATTCTCATAAATTGTCAGTCTAGTCTTGAATGAGTTGATCACTAAAACCCAGATGGGGAACAACACCACGAATGTCCAGAGTAGCAACACAATATGGGAGAATATATGCCTATTTTCTTTTCTTAGAGATCCTCTCATGCTATGCACCTCTCTGTGTTTGTCTCAGGGTTGGTATAACCAGCACCATGAGCAGCAGGAAGGTAATTGTTGCGATGGCGGCTCCCAGCCCTGCATCCGGTATTCCAATAGGATGCTGCCCGGCAATACCATAACGGTAGAAGAGTGTTCCAATGAGGTCGGTGGAGTACTCTGGTGCCCCATTCACGTTTTCCATGGCAAAGACAATATCAAATGCATTGAAGTTGTTTACGAAGGTAAGCACGGCAACAATGCCGACGATTGGCTTGATCAGGGGAAGCTTAATGTACCAGAAGGTTTTTACACTTCCCGCACCTTCAAGACGTGCTGCTTCCAACAGTTCAACATTGATATTTCTCAGTGCTGCCACAAACATCATGGTTGGAATACCAAGCCATTGCCAGCAAGAGACCAAGGAGACAGCCCACAATGCGGTGTTGGTGTCGCCAAGGTAGGGATGTTTGAGAAACGGCAATCCAATGGAGACGAGAAAATCACCTGCCCACACCGGGTTAAGCATCAATTTCCATAGGTATCCAGTGATTAGAACTGCAAATGTAGTGGGAATAAAGATAATGGTCTGATATATTTGTCTTCCCTTCATGGTTTCCTGGGTAAGCAGTACAGCGAAGAAAATACCCAGACCATTTTGTACTATGAAATGGACAAAAAAGAACTTCCATGTATTGAAAAAAGCTCCCCAATACCGTGTAGAAATTTCTGGATCAGTAAACAGTCGTTTAAAATTATCCAGGCCTACAAAAACCCGGGTGACTTGATTGTTGCCACTGAAAAGACTCAAGCGTAACGAATCTATGAGCGGAAAAGCCATAAAAACGGTATACACAAGCAACGCTGGAGCCAGATAAAGCAACCAAGGAAAATGTCTGGAGTGTTTTATACGCATACACTACCTCAAAGACTTCCCGGGTATATGGATATGCCCGGGAAGTAAGATTGGACGACTTTTCAGTTACATCAATGCCTGTACGGAGTCTGCAGCCTGCTTTGCTGAAATATCTCCCTTCATCACCTTAATGACTGCTTGGTTCATCGGTGCATACAGGTTCATCAGTTTCGGCCATACAAAACGTGCATCGGTTTTCCTGCCGGCGTTCAGTGAGAGGAACTCATTTGCATGGGGATCCTCAAGCTTGATGGGGAATTTGATCATCGGGAAGTATCCACTAGGCAGGTTTTGACTTGCTGTGGTTGCTCCTTCTTCACTGCAGAGCCATGCAAGGAACGCCCTCGCTTCTTCAGGATACTTGGTCGCTGTATTCATTGTGATGGCCATATCGGGGTGGAAACAGATTGCAGTGCTCTTTCCCTTGGGTGCAGGAATGGCAAACAAGCCCCAGTCAAAAGGGGCATCCTTGTACACACCGGCTGTCCAACTGCCGTCCACAAACATGACCGCCTTTTGGCTATTGAACAACACCTGGCTGTCGTTGTAGGTGACTGATTCAAATCCATCCGGGCAGTATTGTGCTACATCTGCCATAGCCTGGTAGGCTTCTACAAAGTTTCTGTCGTTGAGAGGCAATTCACCACTTTCATACTTAACACGCATATCAGCTCCGCCAATGTAATTGGGAAGTAGTCCAAAGAAAAAGGTCTCCAGGATATCCCATTCATCAGCCAAACCATTTGCTAGAGGTGTATATCCCTTTTTCTCCAGGGTATCGCAAAGCGAAAGAAATGCTTCCCAGTTTTCGGGAATCGACAAGCCTTCTTTCTTGAAAATATCCTTGTTGTAATACACTGCATGGCTTACTGCAGCAAAAGGAACAGCAAACATAGTACCATCACTCATCTGCCAAGGAGCCAGATTGCTTGCCGAAAAGTTTTCCATCAAGCCTGGAATATCAGTACAATCGGCAAAATAACCAGCGTTGTACAACTCCTGCCCGGCAGCGTAAGAACGTGCATACATCAAATCTGGTCCAGTACCACTATCGAGTTGCAGACGTAGGGTAGCATTATAGTCTGGAGGGTTGGTCGGTTGGAACTTGATTGTTACCTTAGGGGCAAGTTTTTTGTAGGCATTAAGCAAACGGTTCATCTGCTCGACATCGTCGGTTCTCCAAGAGCCCATGGTGAGCACAACCTCATCAGAAATCTCAGCCTTGTTGCCTTGGGCGGAAACAGGAAGCAATACACAAAGAAGCAACAGCATAGGTAGAAGAACGTGCAATCGTTTCATACAATACTCCTTCTTAGTGAAATTTTGTTATAGTATAGCATTAAATAAGCAAATGAGCGTACATTTTCTAGAGCTCCACTAGGGGAGGACAAAATACGAGCATTGTGGTAGGATGCGGATAATCTTCTGTTGTGAGGTGTAACATGAATTTAGTTTTTCTCGGCCCTCCGGGTGCCGGCAAGGGGACCATCGCGTCCGAAGCAAAAAATCTTTTTGGCATTCCCCATATTTCGACCGGCGACCTGTTTCGCAGTCATATCAAAGGGGACACAGAACTTGGAAAGCAAGTAAAGACTATTCTGGCTGCCGGTGATTTGGTTCCTGACTCAGTTACCATTGAAATGGTAAAGCAACGATTCCTTGAATCTGATGCACAGAATGGATTCATCCTTGATGGCTTTCCACGCACCATCGCCCAAGCCGACGCACTTGCTGAGATGAAACCGCTTGATGCAGTGGTGAATTTCGTACTTGACCGTGACCTAATCGTCAAACGCCTGAGTGGCAGAAGAGTATGTAAATCCACTGGAAAGACATATCATATCCTCTATAACCCACCAAAAAGGGAGGGGATTGATGATGAAACCGGAGAACCTCTCATACAGCGTGATGACGACAAACCAGAAGCTATTCTGAATCGTCTGAGTGTCTATGAGAAACAGACCGAACCCCTAATCGCTTACTATCGTGAGAAAGGTCTGTTGGTAGACATCGATGCTTCCCCGGCTCCAGAGGTTGTCCTAGAAGCCTTGGTCAAGGTTGTCCAGAAGTAAGATCCTTCACCGAATCACGTTGTATCAACGTATGGGGTATTTGTATATGGACGCTTTGCAAGGTTTCCTTGTGTATCATTTTGAACAAGGCCTCAGCAGCAAGGCGTCCTTTTTCTTGTGCTGGTTGCTCAACCGTTGTCAGGTGGGGCATGATGCAGGAAGCTTCGTCGATATTGTCAAACCCAGCAATGGAGATGTCCTTGGGTACAGACAATCCGGCTTCATTCCAGCTGACAATACATCCGATAGCGACAATGTCACTCATCGAAACAACACATGTGGGAAGCTCATTGAAATTGAGGATTTCCTTGCCTTTCAGTTTCCCATCCGCTAAGGAAGGCTCACTGACCAGAACCGGTACATCCTGAAGGTCAACACCTACTTCAGAGAGGGCCTTTTTAAACCCCTCCATTCTTCGTTGGGGAAGACTCATTTTTGTCGCTTTTTCTGCAAAAATGTCCCCTCCAAGTGAAATGATGCAGAGGTTTCGGTGGCCGAAATCTAGAACCGTTTTCATTAACTCATAAGAAGCCATCTCATCGTTTATATTTACGCTTGGCATCTCCTCATTGGGAGTACCATCAATGGTAACATAGGGGAGCAAGCGCGTTTTCATGACCGAGACGATATCCATCCCGACCTGCATGCCCATGGTGATCAACCCATCAACTGCTGCATTACGCACAGCCTCGGTTACGCTTTCATTGAGTGGTGGAATGAGGGTGAGGGTATATCCGTATTTTTCACACACACTCCCGATACCTAACAACACTTGTTGTGCATACGGGTTCTGCAGTGAGTAGCGGATTTCCTGGGGAAGTAGGAAGCCTATCGAAAGATGTCGGCGGAGTGAGAAATTGCGAGCCATTGGGTCTGGAATGTATCCAAGCCGTTCTGCGGTCTCCAGAATCTGGGAACATGCTTTTTTGCTGATCCTTGAAGGATCATTGAAAGCGAAAGAGACTGCAGTCTTGGAATATCCACTTTCCCGTGCGATATCCTTGATTGTAGGTCGTTTCCTCTTCGTCGTTTGCTCTGCCATGGTGCAATCCTCAACTTCGGCCGATTTCCTACCGCAATGTTGTATCGAGCAGTAATAGTGCAGGTTGCACAGCCGAAAAACTTAGTATAGTATGATACTAAACCGGTTTTGTAACAGAGTCAATAAACCATATAAGGAAGTAGTATGCCGAGTACAACCTGGAAGCAATATATTGATAGTAATGTCTCATCCCTGTATGTCCAACCGCTTTATCCAAAGCAAGGTGAAATGGTTGATGTTTCTATTCAAGTGGATGCTGGAACTACAATTAAACAAGTCCGCCTGGTAAGTTTCCAACTAGGCCGAGAGATGCAGATTCCCCTAAAACGTGTGCAGGAAGGGCTTCGTGTTTTGTATCGGGGTAGCTTTAAGATGGTGGATTCTTCCGCCCATTGGTATTTTTTCCTCATAACAGATGAAAGAGCCTATTCCTATAGCAAAGCAGGAGTGAAAGCCTCAGTTCCTCCTCTTTCAGAATGTTTCCATCTGGCCAGCAACCTGGTTCCTGTAGAGTGGGTGGGAAGTGCTCTCTGTTATCAGGTGTTCCCTGACCGTTTTAGAAAGGGAGATGAAGCGGTGGGTGCAACAGAAGGGCAATACAACTTTGATGGTGGAAAAGTCTCGGTACATGGGTTTGATGAAATTCCGCTTACATTCGAAGAGGGAAGATGTCTCGATTTCTTCAATGGCGATCTCAAGGGAATAGAGGACGCCATTGATCATTTCAAGCGCTTAGGTGTAACGGTGCTCTATCTCAACCCCATAGGGATGAGCAGGACAACCCATCGCTATGACTGCACCGATTTTTTCCATATAGATGAGAAACTTGGAGGAGATAGTGCCTTTGCCAATCTGTGTGAAGCGCTACACAGGGAAGGCATTCGCGTAATTGTCGATATCTCGATCAACCATACGGGGAGTGAACACCCTTGGTATACAAAGGCACTTGCTGATTCTTCAAGCAAGGAAGCATCTTTCTATTACATTAATGATGATGGCTCCGTTGCTTTCTGGCAGGGAGTGGAAACGTTGCCTCAGCTGAATTACAACAGCCAGGAACTCCGTGATTTAATCTATCGCAGTCCTGATTCTGTCATGCGCTCCTTCCTTAGGCAGCCATTCCTTCAAGACGGCTGGAGACTCGATGTTGCAAGCGAGGTTGGAAGAAGGGGAGATGACCAGATGTGTGAAGAAATCTGGAAGGAAGTGCGAAAGGCAGTCAAGAGTGAGAACAGCCAAGCTTACTTGGTAGGAGAAGACTGGGTTGACTCCACTCCATTTCTCCAAGGGGATATGTGGGATGCAGCCATGAACTATTTCGGTAGCAGCCGCCCAATGAGAAGCTGGATGGGAGAAAAAGACCGATACATGGCTGATGATTGGGGCCATAATCCTGGAACCACACGTGCATTCACCGGAGTTGAATTTGCAGAGGCCTTGGAAAGTCACTTACATTCAATGCCACAGCAGATGCTCAGCATGCAGATGAATCTGATCAACAGCCATGACACGCCTCGTCTCTATGAACATCAGGAGATCTTTGATTTCTCACTCTATGCAGGAATTGTGAAGTTGCTATATGTGCTTCCCGGTATGCCCAATATTTATTATGGGGAAGAAATTGCCCTACCGGGTCCTTATGGTTCAGTTGAATCATCGCGCTATCCCATGCAGTGGGATGAAGAGCAGTGGAATATGGATTTTTTCTCATTGTATACGCGGCTTGGTCAGTTCCGATCGGCTCATGCTGATACCCTTGCACATGGAGCGTGGAAAGTACTGTATCGTGATGAATACACCCTCTGCTTTGTACGGTATACAAACCATGATGCGATTTTCTGTATCCTGGGAAAGCATGCACACACAGAAACGATTACGCTTGACAATAGGGTGTTGCAAATAACCCACTTTGAAGGTTGCGATGCAGAGAGAACTACGGTTCAGCCTAATCGTATTGAAGTTTCTATGAAGAAAAGGGATTCGTTACTTCTGGTAGGCTGTAGAGAGGCAAAATGCAACAAATAGGTGAATAATTGTTGCAATATGCTTGCAATGTTTCTCTTAACTGTGCACAATATGGTGCCAAAGCCCTCTAAGGAGTTGTGTTATGGCCTACCTCTACGAAGAACCCTCCCGTACGTTCAGTGAATACCTACTTATACCAGGCTATTCAAGTACCGAGTGCATACCAGTCAATGTCTCATTAAAGACACCACTAGTCAAATTCAAGAAAGGCGAGGAACCCTCAATCACCCTGAATATCCCCATGACGAGTGCCATCATGCAATCGGTGAGTGGGGAGGCAATGGCCAAAGCTCTTTCCAGGGAAGGAGGAATCAGCTTCATCTATGGCTCGCAGCCAATAGGATCGCAGTGTGCCATGGTCTCCAGGGTAAAGGCTTTCAAGGCTGGTTTTGTTCCCAGTGACTCTAATCTGCGCTCAGAGGATACCCTTTCTGATTTGATAGCCCTCAAAAAGAAAAAAGGGCACTCCACCATAGCAGTAACAGAAGATGGTACCAGCTCAGGAAAACTCCTGGGCGTGGTCTCTTCGCGTGACTGGAGACCGAGCAGGACACCACTGGATACTCCTATCTACCAGCTCATGACCCCGTTTGCAAACCTGGTCTATGCGAAGGAAGGGATAACACTCAGTGAAGCAAACGATAGTATCTGGGAGCACAAACTCAACAGCCTTCCCATTGTTGATGAGGAGAACCGTCTCAAGTATTTTGTTTTCAGGAAGGACTATGACTGCCACAAGGATAACCCTGACGAATTGCTGGATGAGAAAAAGCGCTATCGAGTCGGTGCAGGCATCAATACACGAGATTACAAAGAGCGAGTCCCCGCCCTGGTTGCCAGTGGTGCTGATGTACTTTGCATAGACTCCTCCGAAGGGTATAGCGAATGGCAACACATGACACTTTCCTGGATCAAGGAACAATACGGTGACCAAGTAAAAGTGGGTGCCGGCAATGTAGTGGATAAGGAAGGGTTCCTTTTTCTTGCCGAAAGTGGTGCCGACTTTGTGAAGGTGGGCATTGGTGGAGGTTCTATCTGCATTACCCGTGAAACCAAGGGAATCGGGAGAGGGCAAGCCACAGCATTGCTCGAGGTTGCCAAAGCTCGAGATGAATATTTCCAAGAACAGGGTATCTATATCCCTATCTGTTCGGATGGGGGAATTGTCCTTGACTACCATATGACCCTCGCTTTGGCCATGGGTGCGGACTTCTTGATGTTGGGCCGATATTTTGCACGATTCGATGAGAGTCCTACGGAAAAAGTGAATGTCAAAGGTTCTTATATGAAAGAGTACTGGGGAGAAGGATCTTCTCGTGCACGTAATTGGCAACGCTATGACCTTGGAGGGGACGAAACGTTGAGCTTTGTAGAAGGAGTCGATTCCTATGTTCCGTATGCAGGACCTTTGAAAGACAACCTTCAGCTGAGTCTGAGCAAGATCAAATCAACCATGTGCAACTGCGGTGCACTCAATATTTCTGAACTGCAGAAGAAGTCAAGACTGACGGTGGTGAGTTCCACTTCCATCATTGAAGGCGGAGCACATGATGTATTGCTTAAGGATTCTCAGGACTCCTTGAAAAAATAAGAGTTTTATCATACTTCTTACATAAAATGTGCTATACTAAGACACTTTTGTCGTAATGGAGTGTAAGAAGCATGAAAGAGGTTGGGCAAAGTAGTCCAGAGAAAGATCGAATGCTTTCCATCAACGATCTTCCTGGCGGAGTGGGTATATATGAACTCGGTGATGAGATACGTGCTACCTATCTTAGCCGAGGTTTGGCTAAACTCCTTGCTTACACTCCCCAAGAATTCCATAGCTACAATGAACTGAATTTATTGGATTCCGTGCATGAAAGGGAGCGAAAACGCATCGAAACAGTTTTTCAGAGGCTGAAGAAGAGCCATCGGGAATTGGATGTTTCTTTTCGCTTGCAACGAAGGGAAGATTGCTATATAAGACTGCTGGGACGGTACAGCCAACACCATGGTCAATTTCCGGTCTACTACCTTGTGGCCAGTGATATCTCTGAAGCATACCAGAATGCATTAGCCTTGGAGAGACAGAATACCAGACTGCAATTTGTCTTTTCCCACTCTACCTTGGAAATGTGGGAATACCATCTGGATGCAGATTGTTTGGTCCCTCTTTCCAGAACGATTTTGGGAGGGCACTCTCCTTTTGAGATACACCATCCTGCTTCCTTCCTGCTTGATGAAGGGTATATCCATCCAGATTACTCAATAACACTTCACCATGATTTCTCACTAATAAAAGCAGGGCAGGAACCTGATTCTATTCTCTCTGTGCGAACAGCGGGAGGTTCCTTCCGTTGGTTGAGATTGAGTTATGCCTTTCTCAGTGGTGGTGAACAGGAATATGGCAGAGCAATCGGTATCTTCCAGGATGTGCATGATGAAATTGCCATGCGTTTGAAGGCATTAGGACAGGATGAAGCTTTTTTTGGAGGTTTCAATCTACAAACAGGAGCTCCTGTGCTCGCGGACAACCAAGTATGGAAGATAATGGATGGCAGTCATGATTTCTATGCTCAGTATGATACTGTCCTGCAAGAAGCAATACAAAGTGAATATCGCTATGCATTCCACGAAATTAACACCAGTGAAAAGCTCAAGCGTTTTGTACAGGAAGGAAAGAAAGAACTTACCATCGAAGCAAAAATGATGCATCCGTTCCACAAGGAATACGGCTATCGTTGGGCTAGGTTTCATTTCAGTATCTCCGTTGCAAACAATACAAAGATTGGGTACATCGCAATAAAGGATATTGAAACAAGCAAGAGGCAGGAGCAGGTACTGCAAGAGCGTGCGCATGGTGACAGTCTCACCGGTCTTTATAACAGATTTTCCATAGAGGAAATTGTCACGAGGTATTTGAGAGAGAGAGGAGGCAGTACCTTTTTTCTCATTGATATAGACCGATTTAAGCTGATTAACGATACCTATGGCCATGACATGGGAGACCGCGTTCTCAAACGACTTGCATCCTTGATGAGGACGGTATTTCCACAAGGGGCGATCATCGGTCGACTTGGTGGAGATGAGTTTGTTGCATTTATCCCACATGACAATGAGGCTGTGAGGAATGCTGGAGATGAGCTTTGTCGTGTCATCGCTCAGGATCGGACCCTTGGAATCCACTTCTCCTGTTCACTCGGTTTCTGCATCAATACAGAAGAGGGGGCGACTTTTACAGATCTCTACCAACATGCCGACCTTGCGCTGTATCACTCAAAGAACAATGGAAGAAACCAATGTACCCGGTACGTATCTGATATGGGTATGAACAAAACTCTCTGGTGGTCTAATCATGAGTGGATGCTGGACAATCTTCCCGATACGGTTTACTTGAGCGATATGCAGAACTATGACCTGCTCTTTCTGAACAAGGCAGGAAGGGAACGCCACGCACCTGATGCAAGATATAGAGGACGGAAATGCTATGAAGTTATTTTTCATAGAGACCAGGTATGCGAACATTGCAGATTACACTCACTCAGTTATGATACCTATAGTTTTTGGGAACATACTGATGAATCAGGTGGTATCTGGCTTTGTAAGGAGAAGCTGATTCTTTTCAACGAAAAACCTGCAAAGCTTGCAATTCTTGTAGACCAGCTGAAGCAAGCCAAACAGATTGCCGAGAAATGGGTTTCCTCTACAACAGAAGTACATCTTTCCCGCTCAGCATATTTCAAGGAATTGCAGAGCGGTGAATCTTCCTGGGATTATGACGTTGCTCATGATCTCTTGACGCTCTTTCTTCTCGATACAGGCAGACCATATGTAGAACAAGTGCATGGTTTTCTCAATCGAAATGCGGAAGTCGAAGCACTGCATAAAGACGATCGATCTACTGTTCGTGAAGAACTCAGGAAACGCATAGATGCACCAGACGGAAGACCGATACAGGTTCGGCTAAAGCTTTCTGGTGGTTCGTTTGTACCTGTATTGTTTACCTGGTACTCTATGCAACATCGCATCGGAGGTAAGATTATTCGTTTTTCTCCTTCTGGCTACTCATTACCTAACAATCCTCTCCTTGAAATTTTGGAACAATTCTCTGTACCACTGCTCCATATTGCCTTGGAGAATAACCAATCCACCTTGCTTTTTGCAAATAAGAAATTCCAGGAATTTGCAAAAAAAGTGTGCCAAACACTTGAGATGGACCCTCTTGGTTGGCTTCTGCCTACAGAAAAACAAAGCTTGCTTTCACGTATTAGAGCCATGCAGAAAGATCACCTGGAACATGAAACGTTCATATTGATCGGCTATGACAATCAGCACTTCTCAGTTACATGCCAATTAGGGCCCTGCTTTGGTTATGTACAAATGGTTACCTTCAGCCTCCAGGATGTAAGTCGAGAGCAGAAGCTGCAGCAACTGAACAATCGCATACTCCCCTACATAGAACAAAGCAAGGATGGAATTGCAGTATTCTCCATGGAATCGCATTCCTTGGAGTTGCAATACGCCAATGAGACCCTGGCAACAGTATTGGGATATGAGCGGGAGGAACTGATCACAAAGTATAAGGATAATGCAATACAACTCTTTTTCCCTGAGGACAGGACACTTTTGTTCCGTCATGTAGAGAGACAAAGCATGATAAATACAGTATCCGACCCCTTCAATCTACGACTTGTAGCAAAGGATGGTGCGGTACTGTGGTGCAGGATTACGTTCCAACAGAACGGGATTCAAGGAAGGGGGGAACCGTTCAGCCTTCTGATAGAAGATCTCTCAGAATCCATGCATGATGAGGCAGTACTGCAACAAGTACAGGAACAACTTTTATTTGCCTTGAACCATAACCTGGTAACAGGTTTGTACACTCATCAAAGGTTTTGCGAGGCTTGTCGTGAATTGCTTGATACCAATACAGACACTCCCTATATCATGGTATATTGGAACATTGAACGGTTCTCTGTACTGAACGAATTGCTTGGATTTGATTGTGGGAACCAAGTATTGCAATGTATCGCAAACGATTTGCGTAAATTTATGAAAGATGTTGGGGTATATGGGCATATAGAAGCAGATCACTTTGCCGCATGCATTCCCAAGGCGATGAGTATTTCCATGCATCCAAAACATGCCATAGATATAGAGCACATCAGTGAAGAGATAGGGTATCATCTCTCCCTGGTCATCGGTCTATATGAGATTGAGGATACCAGCCAAAGTATTCCGTCCATCTTGGACAAGGCGCACAGTGCTTCCAAGATTTCACGGTACCACAACCGGGAGGGGTATGCGTTCTACCAGCCTTCCATCTGTAACGACTCATTCAAAGAACAGGATGTGCTGAATGAGATGCAGCATGCATTGGACAGTGGCCAGTTTACCTTCTACCTACAACCCATCTATGACATTCAGGAAAAGCACATAAGCTCTGCTGAGGCGCTCTCTCGGTGGGTGCATCCAAACCGAGGGGTAATCTCTCCTCAACAGTTCATCCCTGTTTTTGAGAAATATGGTTTCATCACTATCATGGATCTTTCGATTCTCTCTAGCGTGTGTGCGTTTATATCTGACTATCGGATAGCTTTTCCTATTTCGATCAATCTGAGTAGGATAGATGTGAACAACAATAAGATTGTAGATCTCATCTTGGAAACCACAGCAAAATTTGAAGTGGACCACGCTCTCATCCAATTTGAGATTACGGAAAGTGCCTACATTGACAATCCTCTTCAGATGTCAGCGTTGGTCAGTGAACTGAAAGGGCACGGATTCACTATTTTGATGGATGATTTTGGCAATGGCTACTCTTCGTTGCATATGCTCTCCGCACTGCCTATGGATGTCATTAAAATTGATCGTTCGTTCATCTGCGAAATCAATGAGAACAAACGTTCCAAAGCGGTACTGTCATCAATCATACAGATGGGGAAACAACTCGATTTGCCTATGGTAATCGAAGGAGTAGAGAATGAGGAACATCATACATTCTTACGTGAAGCAGGAGCTCTCTATGGGCAAGGATATTATTATCAGAGACCTATGGAAAAGGAAGCTTTCTTGAAGTTGCTCACACATGGTTGACAGTTTTCATCTCGTTATGATATGTTCTGATTCATCGGCCGGATAGCTCAGCGGGAGAGCGGTTGCCTTACACGCAACTGGTCGGGGGTTCAAATCCCTCTCCGGTCAAAAACGCACTCTTCCTAGAGTGCGTTTTTAGTATTCAATAGAGTACTATTGCCGCCTAAAATGCTAGTGAGTATAGTAGTATCAGACAATGAGGAGATAATATGGATCTGACGCTGATGATCTGGTATTTTTTTTGTTATTCCGTCCTGGGCTACTGTATCGAGGTACTTTATTGTTCTATTGGGCAGAAAACATTGGTAAATCGGGGTTTTCTCCATGGCCCCTATCTTCCAATTTATGGATTTGGAGCAGTATTTGTCGTCTTTATTTTCGTAAAGATTACCGATAATCCAGGCTTGTTTTTTTTGATTGCCTGTATCGGTACCAGTATGCTTGAATATGCTACTGGAGTTCTTGCAGAAAAACTGTTTTCTATCAGGCTATGGGATTATTCCTCCTATCGTTTCAATCTTAAGGGGAGAGTGTGCCTGCTCAACTCAACGCTTTTTGGATTGCTCTCTCTGTTAGTCGCTTATTGCATTCATCCCTACCTCTCAGCTTTCATACTGAGTGTGGATGAAGCCGTATTGGCCCATGGAGCAATGGTAATCATGCTCCTGCTCAGTGTTGACACTACCAGTTCTGTGTTCCGTATGAGTGCATTCCAGAAACAACTTGGAGAGTTCAAGGAGAAGAGAAAGGAAATTGAGAACCGGCTGAGTATTCTCCGTAATTTCAATGGAAACAAGATGCTTGATGGATTACGCGTAAAGTTGAATACTGAATTGGATGAGTTGCGACTACGACTGAGCATATCAGCCAAACAGATTTTAAAAGCATTTCCCTCACTCACCAGCAGTAATGAAGAAAAACGGTTGTTGCTGGAGACCCTGAGAAAAACCATACGAGAAAATGCATTGTATAGGAAGCTTCATAGCAACAAGAAAAGGAGCAAACGACGTGATGATTGAGTTACGGGAACATTATCAAGAGATACAGGAAGCCTTGGCCGATGCGGCAATACAGGCAGGAAGGAAACCAAGTGATATTAGGCTGATGGCAGTGAGCAAGACTCGCTCTTACCAAGAAATGCTGGAACTTTTCTCTTGTGGTCAGCTCCTTTTTGGGGAAAACCGCGTACAGGAAGTTGAAGATAAAGTTCCACAAATCAGACCAGAAGGAATGAGACTCCATCTAATTGGGCACCTGCAGTCGAACAAAGCCAAAAAAGCCATAGAACTCTTTGATGGTATTGATAGCGTTGATTCCCTGAAACTCGCCAATAAACTAGAGGGGCATCTATCCAAGCCTTTTCCTATCCTACTTGAACTCAAGACAGCTGAAGAAGACTCTAAGAGTGGATTCCCATCTGAGGATGTGCTCTTCTCTGCGCTGGATACCATCATGCAAAGTACATATCTACAGGTACGCGGGCTTATGACCATCGGTCCCTTGGATGGGGATGAGAAGATGGTGAGAGCGGCTTTCTCACGACTGAGAAATGCATTTGATGCGGTAAAAACACGATTCGACCCTCCACAATTTGATACCTTGAGCATGGGGATGAGCGGTGACTACCGGCTTGCAATTGAGGAAGGCTCCAATCTGGTGCGTATCGGAACGAAGCTGTTTGGAAAACGGGGGTAGCCATGCGTCGAGCTATAACAATCCTGATGCTGTTACTCTTGCTCTTTCCATTACAACTTTCAGCTGACCAGCTCAAGGGATATGAACCCTATGAAGAAGAGGAATTTCCGCTGTGGAGTTACAAAATCAGGAGGGCCGAGACGCTCTTCTTTGGTTCCATGGTCATCACACTTCCGGTGACAGCCTTACTCTACCGTTTTGCAGTGGAATCACAACTCATCAGTACACCATCCAGCGATTTGCAAGAGTTTCTGATGCAAGGATCCATTGCAGCAGGACTTTCACTGGGCATATCTCTTGCCGATTACATCATTGGTGAAGTGGGGGATGCAAATGGGCGTTAAGAAAGGAAGGGTTGACTTGGTTGTGGAACCCATGGAACACCCTGTCCGCTTGGATGTCTATGTTGCAGGTCATACTGATCTCATTTCACGTTCTACCTTGAGTGAGACAGAGACAGTGATCCAACTCAACGGGAAAGCAAGCAAGAAAAGCAAGCTTGTCAGGGAAGGTGATCATATTACCGTTCTATATAGTGAAAATTTCTTTGCTGGGATTGAGGGGGAAGCTATTCCGCTCACGATACTGTATGAGGATGAAGACCTTCTGGTAATCAACAAGGAACAAGGGATGGTAGTCCATCCTGCAAATGGGAATACGGAACATACCTTGGTCAATGCCTTGGTCCATCGGTATGGTGAGCGGTTCTGTGAGGAACTGATGGATGAGACTGAAGTTGAGGAAGAGGCAGACCTCTCTAGTCCTGCAGTACGGCCTGGTATTGTGCATCGACTGGACAAGGACACCAGTGGAGTATTGGTGGTTGCACGAAATCGTATCAGTCACAGGCAGCTCTCTGCCCAGTTCAAGAATCATACGACGAAGAAAGTGTACATAGCTCTGGCCAGAGGAACATTCAAGACCAAACAAGGCACTATTGAAAAGCATCTGAAACGTGATCCAAAAGATCGAAAGAAATTTACCACATGTGATGATACTGAGGGGAGGTATGCAAAGACTGAATATCAGGTTCTTAGGCAGTATTCAGGGTTTGCCCTCTTGAGAATCGTATTGCATACTGGACGGACCCATCAGATCAGGGTGCACCTGAGCAAAGCCGGACATCCGATCATAGGAGATCCCATCTATGGAAAGGAGGATGGTCAGACCTTAATGCTGCACGCCTTTCTCCTTGAACTGGACAGTCCTTCAACTGGTACAAGAATCCGTTTTCGAGCAGAAATGCCTGAGCGGTTTCGTTCCTACTTGCGCTCTACTCGTCTTCCCGCCAATTCTGGCGTTCGGTCTCTATCTTCCCCAGCTGCAACAGGTCATGATTGAACATCCGCTCGATTCTTAGCTTACTTGCAGAACCATGACCAGGGAAAATCAGGATATTCTCGTCGAGCTTCATGAGTTTCTGATTGATGGAAGATATGAGCAAAGCTTGTTCACGATACCCGGGAGTTGATCCAATCCTGCCGCAAAGCAGTGTGTCTCCGGTAAACAATGCATGATCTATCCGGTAGGCCATGCTATCCAAGCTGTGTCCTGGAACGTGAATGACCTCGATTTTCAGCCCACAAAGATTGAGGACCTCTGCATCCTCAATGGGATGATAAAGAAACTCATAACTGCTGAACGCTGAGGCATGTACCTCAACATTGTAAATTTTTTTCAATGTACCAAGGCCCTCTGAGTGGGAGGGGTGGCGGTGGGTCAGCAATACATGTTTCAATGTATACTGGTTCGTTTCAATCATATTGATCAACTCAGTATCAACATGACCTGGGTCGATCAAGAGTGCCTCGCTGCCTTTTTCCCTTGCTACAAGATACGTGTTGCAGAATCCTACGACGGAGAAGTGTTGGTAGATGTTCAAAAGCGTGCCTCCTCCCAGTTGGAGTAGCGGAAGGAGACGCGTCTCCTGTCAGTATAGACAAAGTCGACTTTCTTCAAGTTGCAATCCTCAAAATCAGTATCCCTGAGGAAGCTGGAGTTAAAGGTAGAAAAGTAGAGATCACAATCATCGAACGAGCAACGCAAGGCATCGATTCCACTGAAGTTGGTATGCATGATCATGCTGCCAGCAAAATTGCAGTCGATCATCTTGCTGCCAGAAAAAACACTGTAGCGGGAGATAATCCCGTTGAATTTGCATTTTTCAAAAAGACAGAAGTCGAAAAAACTGTTTACCAAAGTGACTTGGGAAAAATCTACACCTCGAAAAGTACACCATGCCATATTGGAAGCAGATATGGTCTTCTTGCCTAAGGTAAGGTTGTCAAACTCACCGCCGGTAAGAGAATAATCAACAATATCTTTGTCTCCGGAAAGCCGGTCAACACAATCATGATAGAGTTGTTCTTGGTTTGCACTATGGCGAAAACAATAATCATCTTGGTTGCATACGTACGTATGACAAAGCGGGTGAGAGCAGGTTTTAAAACTGAACATAGGAATACAGTATCAAATACCTTCTAGTTGTCAAGAGCCCCGTTTGCAGATACAGTACTTTCTGGGAGCAATATACTAGATGCAAACAGGGCTGATAACCAGAGGAATCAACAATATTTATTCAGTGGAGTCGCAAGGAAACGCCTATCTTTGTCGCATCAAGGGAAAACAATTATTTCAAGTTACCGATGAATACAATCCACTCGCTGTAGGGGACCAGGTAACTTTTGTCCTTACCAATGAGGGAGAGGGGTTGATTATTGAACGTCTTGAGCGGCGTAACTGCTTCCAGCGTTGGAATGCAAAGAAGGGGTGTAATCAGACCGTGGTAGCAAACATGGACCTGGTGGTCTGTATAAGCAGTGTAGAGAGCCCTCCCTTTAGACCTCGTTTCATTGACCGTGTAATCGCCTGCTCAAGGAAGGTCCCGGTTATGATTGTCTTGAACAAGAGTGACATCCTACTTACTGAGGAAGAGCATGAGCGCTTTTCCCTCTATGGGAAATTAGGGTATCAGACAATGGCGGTTAGTGCTGCAAGTGGAGAGAATCTTGAACGTTTACATGAGGTTCTGAAGGGAAAGACCGTAGCATTTGTAGGACAGAGTGGGGTTGGAAAATCCACATTGATCAACCGATTGCTGGGGTCGGAGCAGAAGACTGGTGAAATCTCCCACAAATATAATAGAGGCCGTCATACAACCAACCATGCTCTTTTGTTGCATGGCCCTGATTTCACCATTGCCGATACCCCAGGGGTAAGGGAGTTCCTTGTCCCACACACTGATCCTCATGAGTTGAGTGATGCATTTCCTGAATTTATGGAGTTTGCATCCTCTTGTACGTATGAAGGATGCCTGCATCAGGGGGAGCCTGGATGCAAGGTTATGGAGGCAGTAGAACAGGATCTCATTCACTATGATCGGTATGAGAGCTATCTCAGGATGCTGGCCTCGCTTGATGAGAAAAAACCAGAATGGATGGGTAAGAACGACCGTTCTAAATCCTGGATTAAACGAATGGAGAGAGATGAATCACAAGAGTATTGAAGAACTGGGGTTCTTCCAAGTATTACAGCAGATCAAGGGTATGAGTCATGCGCCTGAAGGCAAAAAGGTTCTCGATGCATTACCTTTTTTAGATACACAGGATACGCTTGCAATACGGCAAAACCAAGTGGCAGCAGCAATGAAGCTCCTCTCTGGAGCAGATAGGCTTATGCTACACTCCTTCCCTGAAATACAGGAAACACTTACCAGCCTTGATGACCCGGCCCATGGAGCGGAGGGGTATGAACTGCTTGATGTGGCACGGTATATCCGCAGTGCTGAACATCTTTACAACCATGTGGATGCTTTGCAGGATACCGACAATGTTGTAACCGTATTGCATCCTCTCTTGGGAGATGGTCTGCCCTATGAATTGGTTGCTCTCTGTGAACAGATAGAGGGCACGCTTGATGAGAGTGGTCAGGTAAGAAATACACACCCAAGAATCAGTGCGTTGTTCCGCCAGGTGGAGACAGCCAAAAGTGAGAGATCTCGCTTTTGTGCACAGTTCATCAGGAGTAATCCTACTGCTGTACAGACTGACCAGGAAGCAATGAGGGATGGGAGACTGGTCATTCCCGTAAGAAGTGACCGAAGGAGCCAGGTGCAAGGATTTGTATCCAGCAGCTCCAGTTCCGGCAACACGGTGTTTATGGAACCCTATACACTTGTTGAGATGAATAATTCAGTAATGTTGGCACAGAACCAGATTCTTGTTGAGATTGCAAAGATTCTCGGGGAGCTCAACAGCAGTGTCAGAAAGCTACGAGTGCATGTAAAAACGTTATCGACCCGCATAGGAAACCTGGATGCCGTATTTTCCATGGCGCTTTGGGCTTTGGAAACACATGCTACCGCAACCGACTTACAGACAAATCGATGCAATCTCGAGCAGGCACGCCACCCTTTGCTTGGCAATAAGGCTGTTCCTATTTCCATTACGCTTGAAGAAGATGTAAGGGCAGTGGTCATCAGCGGCCCAAACGCTGGAGGAAAGACCGTTACAATCAAGACAGTAGGACTCTTCGCTCTGCTTAATCAGTATTGTGGGTTTATTCCGGCAAAAGAGGGGAGCAGTCTTCCCCTTTTCGACAACATATTTACTGATATTGGCGATGAGCAGTCGATAGAGGCGGAGCTTTCCACATTCAGTGGACATATGAAACAGATTGGTTACATTCTAAGGAACATGAGCAAACGCAGCTTGGTTATTCTTGATGAACTTGGGAGTGGCACCGACCCTGTTGAAGGTTCTGCAATTGCTCGTTCTGTGCTTGAGTACTGCCTTGAGAAAGCGAAACTTACCATGGTGACCAGTCACCATGGTGTGCTGAAACAGTTTGCCTATGCAAAGAAAGAAGTTATCAACGCCTCAATGGAATTCAACGAACACTCTCATATGCCAACCTTCAGAGTTATACAGGGCTTACCAGGTGAGAGCCATGCAATTGATACCGCTCGTTATATGAAACTACCTGAAGAAGTCATCTCCCGTGCCGAACAATATCTAGGGAGTGAAGCTGTTCAGATTGCGTCCATCATCAAGGATCTTGAAGAAAAACGGAAAGAGCTGGAAACGCAGGAAGAGCAAACCAAAAAACGGTATTACACGCTCCAACAGGAAGTAAAGCAACTGCAACTGAAAGAACTCCGTGTACGGCAGAAAGAAAACCAACTCAAGGAAGAACAAGCTACTGAGCTTGCTCGATTCATGAGCGCCAAACGAAAAGAGTTGGAAAACCTGGTAAAGACTGTGAGAGAGGGTGAATTGGATAAAGCGAAACGAAAGCAGGTAAAGGCGTATGTTCAGAGCCTTGAGGACAGGGTACAGAGTGAACAAGCATTGCTGGAACAACGAGAAGAGGAACTCTCAGCGTTGGAAGTGCAGGAACAGATGGAGTTCAGCGAAGGCATGGAAGTGCTTTGTGGAACTGCAAAACGGTTGGGTAAGATCCTGAAAAAGCAAGGGAAAAACAAGTATCTGGTTGCAATAGGGTCAATGCGCATGACCCTGGATGGAAAGGAGCTGCAAGTACCAAAAGAGCAGCAAAAGAAGGTCCTGGTGTCATATCACAGCAGTACCCCAAGGCCTAAGTTGGTACTTGACTTGCGCGGCTACACCCTTGAGGAAGCGCTCGCTTCCCTTGAAGAGCAGATTGAGAGTTGTTTGGTGCATGGCATGTCTACTTTTTCCGTTATCCACGGCTATGGTGATGGGATCCTCTCCAAGGGCATTACTTCCTATCTCGAGCATCATCGTGCAATACAGGGATTCCGATTTGCCACACCAGAGGATGGAGGTATGGGAAAAACATACGTACAACTATAGCTTTATTAATGGGCCCTCTTTACAGAGGGGTTTTTACTAAGTATACTAATTTAGTAATTTACTAAAGGTTACAGTATGAACAAGAAACATCTTAGAGCCCTCTATGAGGAGCAAAAACCACCAATGAGTGTTTTCCGGTTGGTTGATAGCAGTACATCACAGAAGTGCCTAGGTGTCAGCAGCGATATCCAAGCGACCAAGAATTCGCTCTTTTTTCGTCTCTCTGTTGAGGCACTGGCAACTATCCAGAACTGCATGATAGCTACAGCAAGAAGAGGTCAACTGGTATTACGTTTTCACTCTTGGAAGCGTTGGAGTATCAAGATGATATGGTGGATTATGCCAAGGAGCTGGAATCCATGCTTTCCATGATACAACAAACCTATACACAAGCACAGGAGATACATGTATGAACATACCTACAAATTTGAAGCATAAACCTGTAATCGTAGTACCTAACTACGAACAAGTTGATGGAAAACAAGCAAATGATAGTGACGCTAAAGGACTCTCAATAGGTCTTGCTCAATGGAATGATCGTGGTAGTGTGGAGGCCTCTGCCAAAGTCTGGCGTTATACCGGGGAAAAGTGGTCTAGGCAGAGTGAAGAGCTTCCCTTGACCCGTGCTCTGGATTTGGCAATCTTGGTATGTAGGACGAATCTCTACTTCCAGGATGCTTACCGGTTTCCCAAATTCTACAATCCTGAACAGCCAATCATCGACCGTATCGGGTTACAGGGAGATGCTATGAGCGTAGAGGTTTGCACGGATAATCCAATGATAGACACTGATATCCGGCTTCTCCACGATGCGCTTTCCCAGGAAGGAGAGAGACTTGGGGAGCGATTCCGTGTGCTTGCAGATATGTTGAAGCAGATGGGATACTGAGACAGCTTGCACCCAACTAGACCAAATGATACCATGAAGTAGGGAAGGAGGATTTATGTCAGATTATATGAACGGGACAGGTATTCAGTACCATTTGCATATCAAAGAGGGTGATGTTGGCAGGTATGTCATTCTTCCAGGAGACCCAAAACGGGTACCGCTTATCGCTAAATATCTTGATGATGCAGTACTGGTTGCTGATAATCGGGAGTTCGTCACGTACACTGGTTACTTGGATGGGGAGAAGGTCTCCGTTACTTCTACCGGTATAGGTGGGCCTTCCGCTTCCATTGCAATGGAAGAACTTTTTAAATGTGGTAGTGATACGTTTATTAGGATGGGTACGTGCGGGGGTATAGCCCTGGATGTGATGGGCGGCGATATCGTGATAGCCACCTCTGCTGTCCGCATGGAAGGAACGAGCCGGGAGTATGCACCGATTGAATTCCCTGCTGTAGCAAACTTTGAGGTGGTTGCTTGCCTGAAAGAAGCTGCAGAACAACTCGGTAAAACAAGTCATCTCGGTGTTGTCCAGTGTAAGGACTCCTTCTATGGGCAGCATGATCCTTCCGTGATGCCGGTTAGTTATGAGTTGATCAACAAATGGGAGGCTTGGAAGCGGCTTGGCGTTCTGGCAAGCGAGATGGAGAGTGCCGCGCTTTTTGTGGTAGCGGCACATTTGGGGGTACGGTGTGGAAGTGATTTCTTCGTTGTGGGCAACCAAGAAAGAGAGTTACTCGGGATGGAAAACCCAAAACTCCATGATACTGAGGATGCCATACGTGTCACGATACAAGGCGTTCGTAATTTGATTAAAAAAGACAAGGAGAAGGTCCACAAAGACTAGCTGATTTCTTGACTTGAAGTATGGTTTCCAGACTGAAAGGCAGGACATTGGTTCCTGCCTTTCCCAGTTCACAGAAGCAGTGACTTGCATGATACAATTCATACATACCGGAAAATGGATAGTGCTTTCCCACTGACCCTAGGGTACCAAAAAGTGAGAGAAGTTGTTTGGAATCAACTGCAAATACATCCTTTTTCGATTTTGGAAAAAAGAGCAGAAGGTCAATAGAATGTGGCAGCAGAAGATAATCGAGGATGTATCCTCCTGCATTCGTGACCTGCAGGTAGTAATGGGCAAGCACCAGATAGGCATCCTGTGCATTGGTGTAGAGCCTTTTTATACTATGTTTCTGAATTCTTCCGTACATAATATTCCTCCTTGTATTGCAAAAGGAGGAATTACCATGGAAATGCTTCAATACAAGGATTTGCCCTGTGCCATCAAGCGTTTTTCTTGCACAGCAAGTAGCGTTGCAAGGTTTTCTTCATCTTTAGCAGTTACCAGGACTTTGATGGAGAAGGCTTCCAGACCAATTCTTTCATATGCGTCCTGAAGGTCTTTATGCTCAAATGTTCCAAGATCCAAAAGGAACCTAGTGGATTGTATGTCCTTCGCCAAATTCTCACTGGTCATAAGATGCATTGTTCCATCCTGAAGATTCTCGATACAAAGTATACCCCGTTGTGTTTTGTTAGTGAAAAGATGAGCGTGTCTTGTATGCATATCCATGGCAACATCCTAGCAAAAAAAAGAGGTATGGTATAGAATCCATAGAGTATCTCTTTGCTATAAGTGCATAAACATAGCCAAATAGACAAAAATTGATAAATAGGTTGAAATTTTATGTTCATTGCACGATAATTCTTTGAAGTTTGGCAATTTTTGTGTGACTATGCAGAAACCAAACATTTCGTGACCAATTGGAACTTAAGGACAAGGTAGGAATTCAGATGGCTCAACAGATTCAAGATTTGGTTGCTTCCATCCGCAAGGATGGGATTGAGGCTGCCCAGAAAGAGGCTGAACAGATTATTGCCGATGCAAAGGCTGAAGCTGCTGCATTGGTGGAGAAAGCCCGTAAAGAGGCCGCTCAGGAAATCGAGAAGGCTCACAAAGAGATTCAGACGCGGGACCAGAGCGCAATCAGCAGCCTTCAGCAAGCTAGCCGAGATGTAATGCTTTCCCTAAAGAAAGCCATACAGGCAGAACTGGACAGGATTCTTGCAACCGATATTGAAAAAGCCTATTCCAGCAAGGAACTGGCCAATGTCATCATTACGGTTATTTCCTCACTTTCTGATGTTGGGGAAAAGGATGTTCAGCTGAGCAAGAAAGATTTCGACCAGCTTGCAACTTCTCTGAAAAAAGAACTTGGCGAGGAAATGAAGAAAGGCATTGAGATCAAAGCAGTGCCATCGGTTAGGTCTGGTTTCAGGGTGAGCGAGAAAGATGGATCGGCATTCTATGATTTCAGTGCAGAGGAGACTGTGGAGCTGCTTCGTCCGTTCCTGTCTCCTTCCATCCAGGATATCGTTTTTAAAGCGGAACAATAAGGAGTTGTCGTGGCTTCCTACTATTATCTGGTAGCAACGTTACCTTCCTTACGGTATGACGGAACGCTTCCGTTTACAACTGATGCTTTTCTGGCACTTTGTAAAGATCAGGTAAGTAACGCACACTACCTGCTTTTGGAGCAGGCTGTTGAAGGTGTTGCTTCAATGCATCATTTTCTTTCACGGTACCAACATTTTGCTGATATGGTGAAGAAAGAGCTTACGGAGGCGAGAAGCAAAAAACTATCGCTTTCAGATCCTTCCTACCGTAATGACGGTGAGAAGGAAGCAAGAATCAGCGATATTGTACGGCAGGCACTTGCCAGCGATGACGTATTGCAAGCGGAAATGTTGCTCATAAAATTACATTGGAACTACCTGGATGAGTTAAGTGCTCTTCATACGTTTGATATTGAAGGGCTTCTTTCGTATGCTTTGAAACTGAAAATGCTGCAGAGAAAAAGTCTTTTTACCCGAGAGGAAGGAAACGCTGAGTTCAAGCGTCTTTTTTCCAATATTCAGACTGAGATTGAGAACAATTAGTGGAGTTGGATATGGCAAATACAAGTGGGCGTGTATTAGGCGTCAACGGGAATATGGTAACGGTCGAGTTCGACAGTGCTATTGCAAAGAATGAAGTCGGATATATCCATGTTGGCGATGATCGCCTCAAGGGTGAGGTAATCCGTATTAATGGGAATACTGCATCTTTGCAGGTCTTCGAGATGACCGGGGGTATCCGCGTCGGTGATGCAGTTGAATTTTCCGGCGAAATGCTGAGCGTTGCCTTGGGGCCCGGGCTTTTGCAACAGATCTATGATGGTTTGCAAAACCCTCTTCCTGAACTTGCAAAGCAGTGTGGCTTTTTCCTGCAACGCGGTGTGTATCTTGATGCAATCCCGAACAAGGATTGGGAATTCACTCCATTGGCAAAGGCAGGAGACCAGCTTCGACCCGGCGATACGTTTGGTACCGTACCTGAAGGTCTGTTTACTCACCAAATCATGATTCCCTTCAATCTAGCTGATGTTGCTTGGAAGGTGGTTTCCATCAAGGAAAAAGGTACATATGGAGTACGCGATACCATCTGTACTGTTGAAGATGCCAAAGGGACCAGGAAAGATCTTTCCATGATTTTCACCTGGCCGGTCAAGAAAGCCATAAAACTCTATGAAGAGCGTTTGCGTCCTGATGAGACCTTGGTTACCAAGATCAGGGTCATAGATACATTCCTCCCCGTTGCAAAGGGTGGTACCTATTGTACTCCTGGTCCTTTCGGTGCAGGAAAGACCGTTCTCCAGCATATGACCAGTCGCAATGCCGATGTTGATATCGTTATAATCGCTGCATGTGGTGAACGTGCAGGTGAGGTTGTAGAGGTTCTCAAGGAGTTCCCTGAGCTTGTTGATCCGAAGACCGGTCGTTCCTTGATGGAACGTACTATCATTATCTGTAATACTTCTTCTATGCCTGTTGCCAGCCGTGAGGCTTCTGTCTACACCGCAGTAACGATGGCTGAATACTATCGGCAGATGGGACTCAGTGTTCTGCTTTTGGCTGACTCCACCAGCCGCTGGGCACAGGCAATGCGTGAGATGAGTGGCCGACTCGAAGAGATTCCAGGAGAGGAGGCATTCCCAGCTTACCTTGAAAGCAGAATAGCAGAGTTTTATGAGAGAGCAGGCAAGGTTCGTCTTCGTGATGGTCGTATTGGATCGGTAACCATTGGAGGTACCGTCAGTCCTGCAGGTGGTAACTTTGAGGAACCGGTAACACAGGCGACGCTCAAGGTTGTGGGAGCTTTCCATGGTTTGAGTAGGGAGCGTAGTGATGCTCGCAAATATCCTGCCATTGACCCACTTACCTCTTGGTCGAAGTATGAGGGTATCGTTAAACAGGCCAAGGTTGAGTATGCTAGAAATATTCTGAGAAGAGGCAATGAGGTCAACCAGATGATGAAGGTTGTTGGTGAGGAAGGAACATCGGTTTCCGATTACATCACGTATCAGAAGAGTGAGTTGATTGATGCTTTCTATTTACAGCAGAATTCCTTCGACCCAGTCGATGCTTCGGTTCCGCCAGAGCGACAGAAACAAACGTTTGAAGTATTGTTCAAGGTGCTTGCAACTGAGTTTGATCTAGAAGATAAGAAGCAAGTGCGTTCCTTCTTTAACACGATTAGGCAGAAGTTCCTTGACTGGAATAATGTGGAATCAGGGAGTGAACGCTTCACACAGATAGAAGGGGAGATACATGCCCTGTATCAGGGGAAACAACGTGGTGTTGATCCTGACGCTGAGCAGTTGATCTAAGGGGTTGCAGATGCAGAAAGTATATTCAAAAATTGAATCCATTGTAGGAAACGTCATTACCGTGCGTGCCAGAGGGGTACGTAACAGTGAGCTTGCCATTGTCACCTCTCAAGGTGAGCAGAGCTATGCGAATGTCATCAAGCTGGATGATGATCTGGTCTCGTTGCAGGTGTTCAGTGGTGCTCAAGGTATATCCACCGGTGACCAAGTGCGATTTCTCGGCGTTCCGATGCGTGTTTCATATTCCGAAAACCTTCTCGGTCGAGTGTTCGATGGAACCGGCAGGCCGCGTGACAACGGGCCTTCACTGTCAGACAACATGATTGATATCGGTGGTCCTGCAGTAAATCCAGCCAAGCGTATCATTCCTCGTAATATGATTAGAACCGGTATTCCGATGATTGATGTATTCAACACCTTGGTTGAGAGTCAGAAGCTTCCTATTTTCAGTGTAAGTGGAGAACCCTACAACCCACTGCTTGCAAGAATTGCCATGCAGGCAGAAGTTGATTTGATCATACTGGGAGGTATGGGTCTCAAATATGATGACTACCTGTTCTTCAAGGACACCTTGGAGAACAGTGGTGCGATGAGTCGAACAATCATGTTTATTCACACCGCCAGTGACCCAACGGTTGAATGCATGTTGGTTCCTGACATGGCGCTTGCCGTTGCCGAGAGATTTGCACAGGATGGCAAGAAGGTTCTGGTACTGCTTACTGATATGACAAACTTTGCTGACTCAATGAAAGAGATGGCAATTACTATGGACCAGGTTCCTTCCAACCGAGGATACCCTGGAGACCTTTATAGTGCACTTGCTTCCCGTTATGAAAAGGCAGTTGACTTCGAGGGTGCAGGCTCAGTAACCATTCTTGCTGTTACTACCATGCCTGGTGATGATGTCACACACCCCGTTCCTGATAATACCGGGTATATCACGGAAGGCCAGTATTACCTAAAGGGTGGAAGAATTGAGCCTTTTGGTTCTCTGAGCCGACTCAAGCAGCAGGTTAACAAGGACACCAGGGATGACCATCGTGCTTTGATGGATGGTATGATCAAATTGTATGCATCGTACAAGGAATCTCTGGAAAAGAAATCAATGGGTTTCAATATGACCGATTGGGATGAGAAACTTCTTAAATACGGTAGACTGTTTGAAAGCAAGTTGATGGACTTGAGTGTAAATATTCCCCTTGAGGGTGCTCTGGACTTGGGATGGGAGATTCTCTCCGACTGTTTCGAACCAAACGAAACCGGACTTAAGAGTAATTTAATCCTGAGCCGCTGGCCCAAGAAGTTGAATAACTAAGGAGACGAGATGGCCGTCAAATTGACCAAGAACGAACAGAAACTGCAGAAAGACAGGCTGAAGCAATACCAGCGGTATTTGCCAACCCTGCAACTGAAAAAACAACAGTTGCAGATGGTCATCAGGCAAATCTCAGCTGAGGCGGCTTCACTCAGGAAAAAGCAGGAATCTCTCGTTCAGGACATGCAGACGTGGATTGCTGTGTACCATGAAAATACAGCATTCGCTTCTGAGCTAAAGGTTGAAAAGCTCATCAAAATTGACAAGGTGGTTAAAGCAAAAGGCAACATTGCAGGTGTTACCATTCCTGTATTCAAGGAACTGACTTTTGTACCTATCTCCTACAACCTTGCTGACTATCCACTATGGGTGGACAAAGGGTTGGAAAGGTTACGGGACTTAGCCAGATACGATGCCTTGATTGCCACGTTGGAACAGCAGGTGAGACTCCTTGAAAGTGAGCTGAGAATCACAAGTCAACGGGTAAACCTCTTTGAAAAGGTGAAGATACCTGAAGCAAAGGAAAATATCCGCAGGATTGCCATTTACCTGGGTGACCAGCAGACTGCTGCTGTCGTTCGTGGTAAGATCGCCAAGAAAAAACTGATGCAGGGGGCATGAGATGATTGTACCAATGAAAAAAGCCTACATCGTCGTTCAGGCGCATAACGGTCGTACCATGCTCAGAGATCTTAGAAAGGCTGGTCTGCTCCATATCAACAGCGAACAGGTACAGAACCAGCAGATCGAACAGCTTCAAAAGCGTCATGACCAAATGTATGCCCTGCGAAATGTCATACTTGATCTGCAAGACAAGAAGCATATGCCTTCGCAGACTGAGGTTTCTGACGAAGTATTCTATGAGTTGCTTGAACGATATCAGGGACTTCTCGAAACAAAAGTAAAGCTCGAAGAGGAATTAAAGGCTGATTCAGCTCGCATTGAAGAATTGAAGGAATGGGGCGATTTCAATCCTGAGGAAGTGAAACAACTTTCCCTCGAGGGTATCAAGTTGCACTTCTATACAATTTCCAAAAAGGACTTGAAGAAGCTCGATTCCTCCATCCAATATATTGAGCTCTCACCCGTTGCAGGTCAGATGGCTATTGCGACCGTTGGTTCAGAACTTGATCCATCTATTCCAGCCAAGCCATTTTCTCTTGGTGAGCATGGGTTAGGGTTTCTTCAAAAGAGAAAGGCTTCGGATGAGAGTCGGCTACAGGATGTAGTCAAGTCACTCAGAGAGGCTGGCACGTACCTTGATGCTTACTCATTCCAGTTACAGAAACTTGAGATGGCAATCCATTTTGAAGAGGTTGGAGAACAACTGGAAGGTGGAGATGACCTTGTCTGGTTGAGTGGGTATCTTCCAGAGACCAAAGTTGATGATTTCGCTGTCCTTGCAAAGCAGAAAGGATGGGCATACCGGTTGGATGATGTTGCAGAGGATGATTATCCTCCAACCTTGATCAAGTATCCAAAGGGGGTAGGGGTTATCAAGCCCGTGTTTGATATCTTGGGTACAGTCCCTGGTTATCGTGAGAATGACGTCAGTACCTGGTTCCTGCTATTTTTTACCCTATTCTTTGCTATGATCATTGGTGACGCAGGCTATGGTATTATCTTTCTGGTCACCGCTATACTTCTGCATATAAAGGCCAAGAAAGCGAATACTATGGTTATGTTGATATATGTACTTAGTATCGCTACTGTGGTGTGGGGGTCGTTGACTGGCACTTGGTTTGGTTCAAAGGAAATCCTTGTTGCTGTTCCATTCCTACAGACCTTGGTGATTCCGTCCATATCAAACTATCCTGAACTCTTTGGCATAACCGCCAATACAGCTCAGAATACGGTTATGAAGTTCTGTTTCATCATTGGTACCGTGCAGCTCAGCTTGGCCTGTATACTTAATGTAATCCACAAAATCCCCAAAAAAGATTTGAGCTTCGTTGCTGATATCGGGTGGTTGATGGATATTCTTGCGCTTTACTTTGTGGTATTGCAGCTGGTCATTGGGGAACCTGCCAATTTGATGTATGTTGCTGCTGTGGTTGGTTTAGGGTTCCTACTGGTCGTAGTATTTGGGTCACAAGGACCTGGGATCAAGTTTGGAAAAGGACTTGTCAGTGGCTTGGGTGGTTTTTTCACTACATTCCTCAATACAATCAGCGAATTCTCAAACATTATGAGTTATATCCGTTTGTTTGCTGTAGGGATGGCTTCTGTTGCTATTGCACAGAGTTTCAACAGCATGGCTGGTGGAATGCTCAGTGGTTTTGCGATGGTTGGGGGTATTTTGGTACTAGTCATCGGGCACTCCCTTAATATTGTCATGGGACTGCTAAGTGTAGTAGTGCATGGTGTTCGCTTGAATCTATTGGAGTTCTCCGGTCAGCTCGGAATGGAGTGGACCGGGATCGCATATGAACCGTTTACGCAGACGGTAGAAGAAAACTGATCGTTGTTTGGTAACAACTAAGGAGAAACACATGGGAAACTTGGAATTTATTGGATTGGCATGTGCATTGGCTCTTTCGGCTCTTGGGTCGGGACTTGGCGCTGGCGCCGCTGCCCAGGCAGCAGTTGGTGGTTGGAAGAAGTGCTACGCTAATGGCAAGCCTGCACCGTTCATTATGGTTGCATTTGCTGGTGCTCCGCTTACCCAGACCATTTACGGATTCCTCTTGATGAACTTCATTGCTGCGGCTATTACTGCAGGTACCTCATCAACCTTGGCATTGGGCGTTGGTGTGTTTGGTGGTGCTGCTATTGGACTCTCTGCCTGGATGCAGGGAAAGACTGCAGCCTGTGCTTGTGATGCACTTGCTGAGACTGGAAAGGGTACTGCAAACTACTTTATCGTTATTGGTATCGTAGAGACTGTTGCTCTCTTCACTTTGGTCTTCAGTTTGCTTGCCTTGCAATAAGCAGATTACCGAACAACGGTTCACAATAGAGACGGACATCCTTGGTGGTGTCCGTTTTTCTGTTTCTTATAGTCCAATAAAATTGGCACTATTAGACATAAATACGATAATATACTGTAAACTAACATTACCAAAATGTTTCATATAGCAATCCTGTAAGAATTTCATCCTAAATATGAAAAATTATGTAAAATCTTACAAAACAATATTCTGAATAATTCTTCATGAAAATCTTGACAACTTGTATATCCGTACTATACTAAAACATAAGGACCAAGAATATTGGAATAAAGATTCCAATTGGCTCGTAAAGAACATAAATATTGTTCATAAAAAGGAGTGAGTTATGAAACGGATTTTGTTGTTCTTGGTATTGATCACTTGTATGATCGGTATGGTATTTGCGGCAGGAAGTAAAGAGGAAAGTTCCTCTGCAACAGAAGGTACAGAAATTACATTCTGGACATTTCAGGACCTGCATATGCAGTTCTATGTGGATATGGCTGAATTGTGGAATGAGCAGAACCCAGATAGAAAAATTGACTTTAAGGGAGAGGTTCTTCCCTATGAGGATATGCATACAAAACTGCTTGTATCCTTGCAGGCAGGTAAAGGTGCTCCAGACCTCGTTGACATTGAGATTGCAAAATATCCCAACTTCCTCAAGGGGGATATTCAGCTTATACCACTCAATGATGTCATTGATCCGGTACGAGATAATTTTGTCACTGCACGCTTAGATATCTATAGCAAAGATGGCAAGAACTATGGACTCCCGTTCCATGTTGGCGCATCAGTAATTTATTACAATATGGACATTCTGAATGCTGCAGGTGTTGATCCCTATGCCATCAAGACATGGGATGACTACATGAAGGCAGGAAAAATTGTAAAAGAAAAAACTGGCAAACCTATGACAACAATTGAAGTAACAGAGCATTGGTCTTTCTGGCCTTTAATTGCTCAACAAGGTTCCGATTTCCTGGACGCAGATGGCAATGTCATCCTCGATAATGCAACTAATGTGAAAACTCTTCAATATCTCAAGGATTTGTTGAACAGTGGAGTTGCAATAGCTACTCCCGGTGGATTCCATCATGCAGAAGAGTACTATGGATTTATGAATGATGGAGGTGCAGCTTCCGTATGGATGCCGATGTGGTACATGAATAGATTCACCGATTATATGCCTGACTTGGCTGGAAAGATTCTGATTCTACCTATGCCAAGATGGACATCTGATGGTGCTCGCTCAGCTGGTATGGGTGGCACAGGAACTTCTGTCACCAATCAGGCAAGGGATATTGAACTGACCAAGGATTTCCTAATGTTTGCAAAGGGATCTGAGGAAGGCAATCTTAGAATCTGGGAAGACCTTGGCTTTGATCCTCCTCGTTGGGATGTCTGGGATAATCCTCGGATGAATGCTCCCAATAAATTCACGGATTACTACTTGAATGATGATATCTTCGGTATGTTGCTGGACATCAAGGATGAGATCAATAGCGTCAACATCAAGGAGAAACTTCCTGCTGTTATTGATAGATTGAAATCAACCGTCATGATCCAAGCACTACAACAACAGAACAAGAGCCCAGCTGAAGCTTTGAAAGAAGCGGCAGATCTCGCTCGATAAGTCTCTTTAAGGAGGGGATACGCCAAAACATTGGTGTATCCCCCCATTATTTTTGTTTGCAAGGAGATATTGATGACAAGAAAACAAACTCTAGGATCTGCTAAAATAGCACCGTATGTCTTTATTCTCCCATTTATAGCATCATTCCTCATTTTTTATCTTTACCCTATTATCAGTACGGTTATTATGGGGTTTCAACAAGTTTACCCTGGACAAGTCGAGTTTATTGGTCTGGAGAATTATCGAAAACTTGACAATCCAGAGTTCAAAGTTGCATTAAAAAATAGTTTTCGCTATACGGTTTACACGATAGCACTGCTGATTCCCATTCCCTTGCTTCTCTCTGTATGGTTGAACAGCGGGAATAGAGCTATAAATACAGTGTATCGCTCAGTATTATATATACCTAGCTTAGTATCGATTGTGGTTGCCGGAACTATTATGCGTTTATTGTTTGCATCCAGTGACAAAAGTTTCATTAATACACTTGCGATAGCAGTAGGAGTTGAGCCAAGACAGTGGTTGCTTGGAGGCTCTCACCAAGCGATGATACTTTTATTAATCCTTGCGCTCTGGCGCTGGGTAGGGGTTAATATCATCTATTTTCTTTCCGGATTGCAAGCAATCCCTGATGAACTCTATGAGGCAGCAGACATTGATGGTGCTTCTCCTTCACAAAAACTATGGAGAATTACCATTCCATTGTTGAAAAACACAACCATCTTTGTTACTACCATTTCCATATTTGGGGGATTTGCGATGTTCGAAGAAAGTTTCATTCTTTGGGCAGGTAAACCTTCTCCCAATAATGTAGGACTGACAATTGTAGGGCATCTCTACAACAAAGGATTCCAAGAGGGCGAAATGGGCATGGCAAGTGCCATCGGCATTGTTTTGCTAATCATTGTATTCTCCTTGAGCATTTCCTTCTTGAAGCTGTTCGGTTTCTTTGAAGCCGAAGGGAGGAGATAATGGCAAGAATCTTACACCACTCACGGCGCGCTTTTGTGAAATATATCATTCTAACGTTGTTGGCCCTCTTATACTTGGTACCACTCTATGCGTTGACTTTGGCCGCCTTTCGACCTGGTCGTGACTTGCTACGCTATGGAATAACGCTAAAAACCTTGATTCCTACTGATTTACACATTTCAACATTCAAAGGGCTTTATACTATTCGTGACGGAATTTACATTACTTGGTTTGGAAATAGTTTGCTATTGATGTTGTTGCAAACAAGTTTAGCACTCTTCCTCAGTTCTTTTGTTGCATATGGCCTCTCCTTGTATCACTTCAAGGGGCGGAAGGTGGTAACGACTTTGGTAATATTTCTCATGCTAGTACCAATTCAAATTCTGATTCTTCCTTTGTATAAGTTGATGATTACAGTCAAATTGATTGATACTTTCTGGGGAGTCTTTCTTCCCATGATTGTATCACCATTCGCCATCTTCTTCTTCAAGCAATATATTGATGGAGTACCTCGTGATCTTATCGATGCTGGACGTGTGGATGGATTGAATGAGTATGCAATCTTTTTTAGGATTGTGGTTCCGATCATGCCGCCTGCCTTTTCAGCAATGGCTATTTTCATGTCCATGCAGAGCTGGAACAACTTTCTCTGGCCTTTGATTGTACTTCGTACTGGAGAGAAATTTACCTTGCCCATAGGATTAAATACTTTGCTAACACCTTATGGAAACAATTACGACCTGCTGATTATCGGAGCCTTGGCTGCTACACTCCCCATAATCATCGTTTTCATATTCTTCCAACGTTACTTCATTGCTGGTTTGACCAGTGGTGGAGTAAAAGGTTGATAATCAATACCTCTACAGGAGAAAATCTTCGTGAAATGTACTGTACATGCTTCTAAAAACTTTGTTATTGGTACCGCGGATAAGCGGTTGTTCAGTTCCTTTGTAGAACAATTGGGACGATGCGTCTATGGTGGTCTATATGAGAAAGGTCACCCGCTTTCAGATGAAGATGGGTTGCGTAGCGATGTCATAAAGCTCGTAAAAGATCTTGACATCCCTATGGTTCGTTTTCCAGGTGGAAACTATGTTTCCAACCATCGTTGGGAAGACTCTGTAGGACCTATTGATGAGAGACCTGTTCGTCTTGACCTTGCTTGGAAAGCATTGGATCCTAATACGTTTGGTATCAAGGAATTCATAGATTGGTGCAAGAAGGTAGGTACTGAACCTATGATGGCACTCAACTTGGGAACCAGAGGAATCGATGCAGCAAAGGACCTTGTGGAGTATTGTAATCACCCGGGAGGTACTGCGCTCAGTGACCTGAGAAAGAGTCACGGTTCTGAGGCTCCATACAATATAAAAATGTGGTGCCTGGGAAATGAGATGGATGGACCATGGCAAGTAGGACATAAGACTGCCGACGAGTATGGACGTCTTGCCGCTGAGGTAGGGAAGGCCATTAAACTTTTTGATCCCAGTCTTGAATTAGTTGCCTGTGGTTCAAGCAACAGCGACATGCCCACGTTTCCCTCATGGGAAGAAACGGTTCTTGAACATACCTGGGAAGTTGCTGACTACCTGTCACTGCATATGTACTTCAGAAATGATGAAAATGATGCTGAGACATTCCTTGCTTCAAGCAAGAAAATGGATCAATTCATTGAGACAGTGGTACATGTCTGTGACTATGTTCAAGCAAAAAAACGTTCTAAGAAGACAATGTACCTCTCATTTGATGAGTGGAATGTATGGTTCCATTCCAATGAACAAGACAAAACAGAACCAAAATGGAATGTGGGAAAGCATTTGCTTGAGGATGTATATACCTTCGAGGATGCATTGGTTGTTGGATGTTTGCTCAACAGCTTGCTTAGGCACTGTGACCGTGTGAAGGTTGCCTGTCTTGCCCAGTTGGTCAATGTTATTGCACCAATCATGACCGAAGAGGGAGGGCCTAGTTGGGCCCAAACCATTTACTGGCCATTTTACTATGCTTCCAAATATGGTAGGGGAGAAGTGCTTGATATTCGCTTGGACGTACCCACCTATAAAAACCATCACTATGGAGAAGTCCCCTATGCAGATGCTGTGCTTGTATATCATGCAGAAGAACAAGAGCTTGATCTTTTTGTAGTAAACAGAAGTCTTGATGAAACGATGGAAATTACATTGGATGCCATAGGCTTTCCCACACAATTGAAGCTTATTGAACATATATTGCTACATCATACAGACTTGAAAGCAAGTAATGACAGAGATAATCCTGAGCATATAAAACCTGTGGTTATGGATATTACAAGGGAACCGTATAAAGCTCCAAGACAATCGTGGAACTTGTTCCGGTTTTCAATATCTTGAAAATAGATGTTTCAGCTATTCGGTTTGTGATAGGATAATTGGGAAGAGGTATTAAACATGCTCAAAGAGATGCTCCTTGACTATTCAGACAAAGAGAAGATGCTGGTTGTTGCGAAGGCGATTGCGAATGAAGCAAGGATCAACATCCTGGAATTGCTGAATGAACGGAGTCTTAGTGTAAACGAAATAGCTGAACATCTACAGTTGCCTACATCAACAGCTGCGCTGCATGTAAGCATCCTTGAACGTGCAGGATTGCTTATCACCGAGTCCCAGCCAGGAATCCGTGGGTCCATGAAAGTAAGCAGTAGGGGATGTGATCGTATTTTGATCAAGTTGCTACTCGATCAATCAGATGCACTGAAAGAAAATTCAGTGGTCCTGAATATGCCGATTGGAAACTTTGTCGATTGCGATATCCATCCCACCTGCGGGCTTGTTAGCGAAAAGAGTGCTATTGGTATCTTCGACCAACCCTGTTCCTTCTACTATGCTGAGCGTACCACCGCACAGTTGCTCTGGTTTTATAAAGGGTATGTGGAATATCGCTTCGCCAATGCTGTTGCCAACTTAGGTAGACCAAAAAATGTAGACCTCAGCTTCGAGGCATGTTCTGAGGCTCCTTTCTATAGGAATGATTGGCCAAGCGACATAACAGTCTGGATAAATGGGAAAGAGGTGGGCACTTGGACCAGCCCTGGTGATTTGGGCGGTAGGAAGGGAAAGTACAATCCACCCTGGTGGCCAGATACCTTGAACCAGTATGGATTGCTCAATCACTGGGTAGTGAATAGCAAAGGCACATATTTGAACAATGAACGTATCGGGAATGTGACCATAGATGACCTCTTGCTCAGGGAATCTTGTTTTATAAGTGTAAAGATCGGCATTAAGGAACACGCCAAGAATATTGGTGGTGTCAGTCTTTTTGGCGAACACTTTGGTGATTACCAGCAGAACCTTCTCTTGAAGCTAGACTATGTATTGCTCTGATTTGCTCTCTCATGAGAAAGAAGCCACTGCTTCTTCTCGAGTCCTCCAGCATACCCGACCAGAGAGCCCTGTTTACCAATGACTCGGTGACAGGGGATGATGATGCTGATTGGGTTTTTGTTGTTTGCCATTCCTACAGCCCGAACAGCTTTGGGGTTGCCTATGGCCTTTGCAATGTCCTGATAACAGACAACATGGCCGTAGGGTATGGCTGAGAGGGCATTCCAGACTGACTTCTGAAATAGAGTACCATGCAGTTCCAGTGGAACCGTAAATTGCTTCAGTACTCCTTTGAAATATGCATCCAATTGTCCTTTTGCTAACTCAAGGACAGGGTTGGTTGTATTCTCATCGAGCATGACTGGATGAAAGGAAACCCCCAGTAATGCATCCCTGTTACACGTTATGTAGAGGGTGCCAAGGGGGCTTCTATAGGCAGTGGAAAATAAGGTGCTCATATCTATCCAGAAGCGTACAAATAATGAGAGGAAGAAACAAGTCTCTCCCCCTCATATGCACCTATCTACGAGATTACCCGTACTCGTTCTTCACTGGGAAGGAAATCCTTATCACCAGGTTCCTGCATGATCGATCCAAATGGCATCTGAGCTGTAAGCGACCATGATGCGGGAAGACTGAAATGTGCAAGCACTTCCTTCTCGATTAGGTTTCCATAATGCTGCAAGCTTGCCCCTACTTTCAATTCAGCTAGAACTGTCCAAACAGAGAACTGCGCAATACCGGTTCCGTGATGACTCCAAAGGGTGAAATTTTCACTATAAAGAGGCATTTGTTCCTGGAGTTGCAGGATTGTTGCCATCTCTTCAAAAAAGAGAATTGTGCCTGAAGCAGCCTTGAATGCAGCAATTTTGTCTTCAGTCTGCTTTTTCTGTTCTGGATCTGGAACCATCGCCAGCAGTTTGGAGAGAATCAAATCCCAGAGCCAGTCATGTTCCTTCCCGTATAGAATTACAGCTCTGCTTGTTTGTGAGTTGAATGCAGATGGAGCGTATGTAATTACCTCGCGAACCGCATCCTCTACTGTAGATTTCATCACAGGAAGTTCTTTTCCTAGATTATAAATGGTACGTCTTTTTTTCATGCTATTAATAATGGTAGATTCCATGGTTATATTCTCCTTGCACACAATATAGTTGAATAAAATATTAATGTAAACCCTTCTTTGCCCATTCTTGTAAGATGTTTGAATTGGGTATATTCTAGGCAGACTATGATACACGATACACTTGACCAACTCGTTTTTTATGCTCCTGCCATTCCTCATCTGGAGCAAATAGCATCACTCGACGATACAGGAGTCTCAATTGAAGGAATGAAAGTCGTTTTCTCCCAGTGTATTACTACCGCTTTTGATGGTACTTTTATGGTGCATCCATCAAAGGTTTGTGTGGTACTCACATTGCAAGGAAGTGAGTTGCTTGTTACTACATACCGAAGGAAAGACCAGGAAGGGACCATGGATGAAAAGGGTTTTATTTCTATCGAGGACAGTGAAGCCACTGATGTTGTTCGATCGGAAGAAGGAACCTTTACTGTCTTCATGCCAGGGGAACCCTTTGCTTATGGTATCCAGGGAGAAGAGGGTCCGACCACAATAAAACATCTGCTTATTGTGCTGGATGAGACCTAAATGGCTTTACAAATGTATAGTTATAGCGTACGAATACTATGTGTATGACTGAGAGGAGCTTGGTATGACAGGAGAGCAGCAGGTACATATTGGAGATAAGCTTATTGGACGTGGGTTACCCGTCCTTGTGCAAACGATGTATGACAGTGCAATACCACATGAAACAGATGAGCTGGAAGAGCTGATTCGTAGGATCGGGAAACTCAACGCAATGGGTTGCGATGTCATTCGTTTCTCCTATCCATCAGCTGAAGACCACGATGCGTTCACCTATCTCTGCAGGAAGAGTCCCATACCCATTGTTGCCGACATTCATTTTGACTATAAACTGGCACTAGATGCACTCAACTGCGGTGCACACAAGATTCGGATTAATCCAGGGAATATTGGAGCGAAGTGGAAAGTAGAAGAGGTGGTGAAAAGCGCCAAGGATCGAGGAAAAGCTATCCGTATTGGGCTGAATAGTGGATCCCTTCCGCGGGGAAACGACCCTGCAGAGCTCCTGATGAGCAATACGGCCCTTGAATACCTCTCATGGTTTGAACAGTGGGGATTTACCAACACAGTGGTCTCCCTGAAGGCGAGTGATACCGAACTTACCCTGAAAGCAAATCGTCTCTTTGCTTCACAGAGCCCCTATCCGTTGCATCTGGGAGTAACAGAAGCAGGTTCTGTTATTTCGGCGGTCACCCGATCTACTTGGGCACTGGGGCAACTTCTCAGTGAAGGGATAGGCAATACCATACGAATCAGCATTACTGGTGATATCGAGAGTGAGGTACAAGCAGGTGTTGAGTTGTTGAGAACTTTGGGAATGAGGAAAAAGGGTATCAGAATTGTGAGTTGTCCACGTTGTGGAAGGCATAGTTTTGACTCTCAGGGCTTTCTCGCTTCGGTAGAACAAGAGCTACTTACCATCGATAAGGACTTGACTGTTGCCATCATGGGATGTCAAGTCAATGGTCCAGGAGAAGCAAAATCTGCCGATCTGGCCATAACAGGACTCGGGAATAGTATATTTCTCTATGAAAAAGGGAAATTGGTGAAGAAAGTTACGCAGCAGGACGCAAAGGCTGCTTTGTTGGAAGCTATTGAACATGCATAATACGTTGATCATCAAGGGTGCAAGGGAGCATAACCTTAAAAACATCGACCTGGAATTGAAAAAGGATCAATTGATCGTCATAAGCGGACTCTCGGGAAGTGGGAAAAGCTCTTTGGCGTTTGATACAATTTTTGCAGAGGGACAGAGACGTTATGTAGAAAGTCTGAGCTCGTATGCAAGAATGTTTCTTGACAAATTGGACAAACCTGATGTTGATTACATGGAAGGACTCAGCCCTGCTATTGCCATTGAACAAAAGTCGACCCATCGCAATCCACGTTCAACGGTGGGCACTGTTACAGAAATCTATGATTATTTCAGACTTCTCTGGGCAAGGGTGGGCAAGCCACACTGTCATGTGTGTGGTCGTGAGATCAGCGAGATGAGTGTGGACCAGATTATCGATGCCATTTTCAAGGCCGAGGATGGGACGAGAATCATCGTAAGTGCCCCAGTAGCAATCGGTAGGAAAGGAGAGTTCAGGAAGGTCTTTGAGGATGCACGTGCAGCAGGCTTCCAACGAGTGAAGGTAGATGGAAAAATGCTTAACCTTGATGAGCAAATTGTATTGGAGAAACAATTCAAGCACTCCATTGATATCGTGGTAGACCGTCTCATCCTTAGCAAGGACATACGCTCCAGGCTGGCATCAAGTATTGAAACCTCAAACGAAATGACAGAGGGCTTGGTCAAGGTTACCTTTCTGGCAGAAAACGGCGAAGAGATGTATGAAGAGATTTTCAGTGAACGCAACAGTTGCCCACACTGCGGAATTACCCTTCCCGATCTTGAACCGCGATTGTTCAGTTTCAACAATCCGTATGGTGCATGTCCTGAGTGCAATGGGCTTGGGATCAAGACAGAATTCGATCCAGATCTTATTATTCCAGACTACTCAAAGAGCTTCAACAAAGGTGCAATCGCTACAATGAATCCAGATGCAAGATGGTCACGTTCCCTCATTGAGGCGCTTGCCAAGCACTTGCATTTTACCCTCGATACTCCATTCAGCAAACTACCACAGGAGACCATCGATGCATTGTTGTACGGGACCAAGGAACGGGTATTTGTGGAATACGAGCGGGAGAAAAGTAATCAGACGTATCGTGTTGAAAAACCCTTTCCTGGAATTATTCCTGATCTGCAACGCAGATATTATGAAACAAACAGCATGCAGATAAAAATGTGGATGAATAGTTTTCAGACCACAAAGGTATGTCCGGTGTGTCATGGTGATCGTCTTCGCCCAGAAGCACTTGCAGTGACCATACATGACTTGAATATCATGGAAGCTACGCGTCTTTCAGTAAAAACCGCACATACATTCTTCAATGAACTTATGCTAAGTGACCAGGAAATTATGATTTCCAACCAGGTCCTCAAGGAGATAAGGAGCAGATTGACATTCCTGCGTAATGTAGGTCTCGATTATCTGACCATCGATAGAAGCAGCGCAACCCTCAGTGGTGGAGAAGCCCAGCGTATCCGCCTTGCCACCCAGATCGGGTCTGCCCTTAGTGGAGTGCTCTATGTCTTGGACGAACCATCTATTGGATTGCACCAGAGAGATAATAAAAAACTCATTGATACACTCAAGCATCTCAGGGATATCGGAAATACGGTATTGGTCGTGGAGCATGATGAAGCTACCATCAGGGAAGCCGACTACCTGGTAGATTTAGGGCCTGGAGCGGGAGTGCATGGAGGCTACATTATTGCTGAGGGAACACCAGAGGAGGTTGAGAAGAATCCTGAGAGTATCACCGGGCAATACCTTGCAGGAAAGTTGGCTATGTCCATCCCCGCAAAGAGAAGGAAAGGTTCGGGGAAGACTATCCGTCTTACAGGAGCCAACAGGAATAATCTCAAGTCTGTGGATGTAGATTTCCCCCTAGGAAAACTCATTGTCATTACGGGCGTTTCGGGGAGCGGGAAGAGTTCTCTGCTGAATGAGGTCTTGCTTCCTGCCATTAGACGTCAGCTGGCAAACAAGAAACCTAATTATGACGGCTTCAGTTCTATTGATGGTGTGAAGCACATCGATAAGGTAATCAATATCGACCAGAGTCCTATTGGACGTACTCCCCGTAGCAATCCTGCTACCTACGTAGGGGTCTTTACAGCTATTCGAGAACTTTTTGCCTCACTTCCGGAGAGCAAGGCAAAAGGGTACAAGAGTGGTCGTTTCAGTTTCAATGTGGCAGGTGGAAGGTGTGAGAACTGTCACGGGGATGGGAACCTGAAAATAGAGATGAACTTTCTTCCTGATGTCTACGTGACCTGTGATGTCTGTCATGGCAAACGGTTCAACAAGGAGACACTGGCAGTCCACTACAAAGGGAAGAATATCCATGATGTTCTGGAAATGACTGTTGAAGAGGCAAGTGAATTCTTCAGCGCAATACCGAGAATCAAACGAAAGGTAGACACGCTCCAATCCGTAGGCCTTGAATATGTCAAGTTGGGCCAAAGTGCGCTTACCTTAAGTGGAGGAGAAGCTCAACGAGTAAAGCTTAGTCTGGAACTTTCAAAAGTCGGAACAGGAAATACCTTATATGTGCTGGATGAACCTACCACAGGGCTTCACTTTGCCGATGTCAAGAAATTGATGGAAGTACTGAATAGATTGGTAGATGCAGGGAACACCGTAGCGCTCATTGAACACAACCTGGATGTCATCATGCAAGCTGACCACCTCATAGACCTGGGCCCTGAAGGGGGCGATGGTGGTGGAATGGTCGTTGCAACCGGAACTCCTGAGCAACTTGCACTATGCAAGGAATCCCACACAGGGTATTATTTAGCTCAGATGCTGCATGAAAAAAGTTGAGAAACACAGCGTAGTAATGATATTGATCCTGGCTCTACTTACTTTGGGGGGCCAGTTTCTCTATGCCCAAGATGATCCACTGCTCCTTGCGTTGCGCATAGAGCGTGCCAGCGATGAGGAGCTCATCGAGATGGCTCGTCTCAGGGGCATCGACGGGGACAATCCGATTGATTTACGTGAAGCGTTGTACGAGTACCATGGTATTGAGCACAGTAGTATTCCGACCACCGAAGAAAAAGGTTCCTACCGCTTGGAAATCACCCAAGCAAGATCAATGGAAACTGATGCAGGTTCCTCGTTGGTAACCTTGGAAGGGGATGTCATTGTCTCATTTGTGGGTGAGGGAACGCAAAGACCAAAACAGCTTAAGGCACAAAAAGTGCTTATAGACCTTGCCCATACATTGCTTACTGCCTCTGGAACAGTGCTGTTTGAGGACAATGGAGCTGATGCTGCCTTGCAAGCAATAGAAGGGAGCATCGTAACCTTTGACTGGTCAGATGAGACATTGACCATCAGTGGGGCAACAACCAAAAGCGAGCGAAAGAACAGCGAAAATGAGAATGTCAACATCTACACCTCGGGAAGTCTGATCACCTACCAGGGAGATGGAGGAGGAATCTATTATCAGGATGGACAGATCGGAACACGTGCAGAGGATCCTCTTTCATCCATTCGGGCAGATCGATTGAGCTTTCTATCTGGTGGAGATCTGATGGTACACGATGCAGCTTTATATCTTGGTAGGGTCCCTGTTCTCTGGACACCATTTTTCTTTTTCCCCGGCAACCGGATGGTTGGCAATCCAGCCTTTGGGCTTACTAGTGATCGTGGGATGTTTGTTTCAACAACATGGGAAGTATATGGAACCTATCCAAAGTTTGAAGCGGGTGATCAGTCCAGTATTACCAAGCTATTAAGCACACCCGACTCAAGGACCACGATTCCCGGCACCATACTCTACACAACGGATGAAGAACTTTCTGCTATACAGTCTTGGGCAAGAAAAAGCGATTCATATCTTACATTCTTCTTCGATGCCTATGAACAGGCGGGATTGCATGCTGGATATGACAGCAAAACAACATTTTTCTCAAAACAACTGGTAATTGATTCTCTTTCTGCGTTTGCTTTATATCCACTTGGGACAAGTCCCCTCAACTACTATTCTGATGTTGGGCAGTATCGTTACTATCTCAATCAAGGGATTAGCCTGAATACCAAATGGGCAAAGCTGGAAGCATCCATGCCTCTTTACTCGGACCCAAAGGTACTCAGCCTGTATGCGAATCGGCTTACTTCATTTGCCTTCGATGCGTTACTGGGAAAGAACCAGGAGTTTCCCACAACCTATAGGTCGGATATCACGAGTTACACCTGGAAGCTGAAAGGTTCCTTCTCATTCCCCACATCCATACTTGATCCGTATCTCTCTTCTTTTACAATCTCCAACGTGGAAGCCGATGCCCTATTCAAATGGCAGGATGCAGGACCAGCTTATTTCTATCTTCTGCAACAGGTACATCTTCCCTTGCTTTCGCTCAATCTCAAGGGGACTTTGCTTGATTACTCTTCAAAAAAACAGAAAACACCTCAAAAAAAAGAAGCTGTCGCAGTGAAAGAAAAGGATGTGTTGCTGCCTGACGCATACCAGATTACGATAACGAACAGCGGGGATTCATCCAAGCAACGTGAGAGGCTTGTTTCCCTTACGTATTCCCTTGATCAGAAACTTACCCATACACTTGATGCAACGCTAGGAGTCATAGATTGGGAATCTGCCTATCTCTATAGCCTTACAAAAGGAACATTGGCACTAAAAGTTTCTCCCAACACCAATTTGTTTACGGTCTCCAGCGAATTGCTTCCACAACTTACGTTCCTTGAAGACCAGAGCAAGCGTATCTATAGGAGCAAATCGTATCAACTGTTCAATGTGAATACGGTCACTGTCCCTGCTGTTGGGCTTACCTATACCTTGAGTCAACGGTTGTATCGGTATCAAGAGAATTATGTAAAAACGGTAGGGACTACAGTGGAGAAAATCGAGCAGAAATATGCTTTTGATAAGGAATCGGTGACAGTGCACCAAGTGCGATATCAACAGAATTTTTCTCTGGCAGCGGGGAGCATAACGCCCAGTGTTACCGCTAGCCTCTATCCAGTCAGACAAAGCTTGTTGCCAAGTCTGAAGTACACCATTGGTTCATTTTCGCTTTCCTCTTCCTTACTCTTTAGTGAAGTAGACTCATCTCTACGCAAGGATACACTCAAATCATCATTCGGCTATTCCACAAAACCACTTTCAGTTTCCCTCTCCCAATCATATGATTTTACCAGGACGGTTGCTTCTTGGGAGGAAGCCATGCGCTTGGATGGTTCTTTCAAAGAGCAGTTTTTCTCATCCTTTTTTTCGCTATCTCAGCAATTTACCTTCTCTTTCTTGACTAGTGATGGACAGGCTAACTACTTTGACCATATTACGTTTGATGCAGCTATTCCTCATCTTAAGGTAACGTATGTTTCGAAAGGAGAGGCAACCGACTTGCAAGCAGAGAAACTACAAGTTGATGTAGCCGGAAAAGACCTTCAGATTCGTTGGTGGAAACGGCGTATGGCCCTTACCTTTGGTATCGATTCTTCCTTGAAGTTCTTCTATCAGGACAGGTATGCAAGCTCATTCTCGATTACTGCTTCAGCTCGACTCCAGATTGCTGAATTCCTGGATTGTACGCTTGCTGCAAAGAGTACCAATACAGGATTTTTCAAATATTACGACGATCAAGATTCATTTTCTTATTCCTTGCTTTGGAGTGATCTGCTAAGGAGTTTTGACTTCAGTGGTGATGGAAGATACAATACACAATTCAATCTCAGTGAACTCTCATTTACTTTGGTCCATGACCTTGAAGATTGGTCACTGAATTGTAAATACAGCGGAAGTGTTGTATTATCGAACAACCAATATAGCTGGGTACCGACTGTTTCAGTATATCTGACTTGGAACACGATTCCCGAGCTGGATGTGGAAGAGACATGGACGCAGAACAACACTGTTTGGACGCGTTCATCCTCGTCATAGGATTATGCATGGATAGAAGTGTGGAATTTCCCAGTGAAGAACAAATGGAACGGGTGTTGGGTATCAATGATCGGAATCTTCCTTATTTAGAGGCGTTGCTTGGATGTGATTTATTTGTAAAAGGGAATTCACTTTCTTGTTTAAGCAAAGATGAACAGATTAGCAATCGGTTCCTTTCCTTGATGGCGCGATTGCAGAAACTTGCAGTAAATCAGCATTATTTCAGTGAAACAGAGATTTTCATGGAATACCAGGCATTGAAAAGCGACCAACCACTCCAAGAGTTACTCGCCAGCGACCAATTGGGAAAGCCTTTTATTATGGTTCATAATCGCTTCGCGTATCCCAAGAGTCGAATGCAAGAGAAGTACATCAAGAGCATGATGCAAAACCAGATTGTTTTCGCAATAGGCCCTGCTGGTACTGGCAAGACGTTCTTGGCTATTGCCTATGCCTTGGGGCAACTACTCAGTGGAAAGAAACACAAGATCATTCTTACCCGTCCGATTGTTGAGGCAGGGGAGAGCCTTGGATTCTTACCTGGTGATTTGGCTCAGAAGATTAACCCATATCTCAGACCACTGTATGATGCCATGGAAGCCATGGTCAGCGTACAAAACATTAGGCGTTTGGAGGAGAATGGAAGTATTGAGATAGCCCCTCTTGCCTATATGAGGGGACGTAGTCTGCAGAATGCCACCGTAATTCTTGATGAGGCACAGAATACCACCAAAGAACAGATGAAGATGTTCCTCACCCGTCTTGGAGAGAACGCCAATGCAATCATTACTGGAGATATCAGCCAAGTGGATTTGCCTCGTCACAAAGACAGTGGCCTAATACATGCTATGCAGATACTGAAAGGAATACCCGGTCTTGATTTCATACGTTTCGATTCTCGTGATGTGGTGCGTTCTCACATCGTACAGCATATTGTGGATGCTTACGCTGGTGATGAGGGGAGCGAGAAATGAATATAAAAAAAATACAGCTACCGGAACGAAGACACAAAAAGCGTGAAATGCAACAACAACTATCACTCTTCTTGATTGTGCTTACCGTTTTTCTTGCAATGGTAGTACCATTGCTGAGCACCCATTCCAGTGGCAACGGTCTCAAGGATTTGGGATCTCAATACGAGGAAGGTGAGCTCTCCAATGATGATATCTTTGCAACCAGTAGTTTTCAGTATGTAGATGAAGAGCAAACGCAAAAGCTCATAGAGCAGCGTATGCAGGAAATTCTCCCTTATTTTAGTTTTTCACTCAGATCATCTACCGTATCCAGCAGAAGGTTGGAAACCTTTCTTGCGTTGTTTTATCAAGGAGAGACAGATTTCGCTGACTTTCTACAAAAAGAAGGAATCATTGATGAGCGTAATATAGTGGGGAGGATTGCTGGTCTTGCCAACGAGCAACAGCAGCTTTTGTTGCAAGCAATCAAAGAGTCTGGAAGCTATGTATTGGAACAAGGACTATTTGATACTGAGGACCTGAAAACGATTCAGGACCAAGGATACGAAACGCTTATCGTAAAAAACAGTCTCTTACGACAAGCAAAGAACGAACCTTCCACTCATAGCATTGCAACACTCCTGACAAAAGAGAACCTCCAAACTCAGCTGGCTCCCGTCTTGGAACCCTATGAACACATTGATAGTCAGTTTCAATCGTTCCTTGTTGTTGATGCATTGACTATGCTCTTAGAACCAAATGTGGATTATGAGGCTGTTGAAACACTTGCACTTCGAGAGGAAGCTGCAGCAGAGATTCCTGAACAAGTGATAACCATTGAACGTGGAGAGAAGATCATTGCCAAGGATACCGTGGTAACGAGCTCTCAGATTGATTTGCTGCAGATGATAGGTACGAACAATTTTCAATACACCATACTGGAGTTGATTGGCAGGGCAATCTTTATCTTGCTCGCTACTAGTGTTTCGGTATATGTATTCATTCAGTTCCTGCGTTCAGAGAAAAGGTTGTATCTCTACTTGAATCTTATGCTTGCCTCTGTCTCAGTTTCCTTGGTCGCAATGTATGGTGTCAATCTATTTTTTACATCACGTTCCGCGCTGTTTTTGGACTCGTATCTACCCGTATTGTTTGCTCCGCTGTTTATCAGCCATATCACAAGCAAAAAACGGTTGGGCTTGGTCTGTGCCTTTCTCCTTGCATGTTACGCAACGCTGATGGAGCAATCTAGTTCCGTTACCTTCTTCTTTGTATTGACTGTTAGTGGTGTTTGTCTCTATTTCTTCCGCTATACCATCAAGCGAATCGATGATGTATTCAATTGGTTCTATGCTTGTGTAATCAGCAGTTTTGCAGCTTTAGCGTTGTATATGTTGGAGGCGTTGCCGCTTCATCAGGTTATGCCTCTTGTAGGTGGTATGATTCTGAACATTACCATATCTTTGGTGTTTTTGGAGGCATTCGTTCCCTTGGCTGAGAAACTCTTCAATATCCCTACTACGTATCGTCTCAGTGAGCTTGCTTTCAGCGCAAGTCCTGTGCTTGACCGTTTGGAATCAGTTGCTCAGGGTACCTATAATCACAGTAGAAACGTTGCAGACCTGAGCTACAATGCAGCTCGATCTATCGGGGTGAATGCAATGCTTGCACGAGTAGGTGGAATGTATCATGATATCGGGAAGGCTGACCATCCAGAATATTTCATTGAGAATCAGAGTGAAGCAAACAAGCATGACGATATCAAACCTTCGCTATCAGCAGCCATCATCAAGAGCCATGTGAAACTTGGCTTGGAGAAGGGTAGGGAGGCAGGACTTCCTCAGGAGGTATTGGATATTATAGGCCAACACCACGGCAATGATGTCATTCAATTTTTCTACAATGAGGCAAAAAACCAGGCAAAAGCGGCAGGAATGGATGTGAAGGAGGATGACTTCAAGTACAATGGCAATCCTCCTGCCTTCCCGGAATCAGCAATAGTCATGTTAGCGGATTGTGTTGAAGCTGCAAGCAGAACCCTGAAACGTCCCAATCACTCACAATATGAAAAACTGGTGCATTCCCTGATTATGGGCAAGTTGGAGAGGGATCAACTGAAGAATAGCCAGCTCTCTCTTACTGATCTTGATCAGATAGAGGATGCGTTCGTCCAAACCTTGCTTGGACGCGATCATCGCCGGATTGAATACCCATCAGAACAGAAAGGATAACCAAACAATGAACAGGTATTATATCGATGTTACCTATGAAGATGAGCAATTTGCTGTGCAGGCACCCTCTCCTTTGGTTGTTGAATATTTGGAGAATGTTCTTGCATTTCTCGGTCAGTCTAGTTGTGAATGTTCAGTGAACTTTGTCAGTGACCAGACGATTCAAGAATTAAACAGGGAGTATCGAGACAAGGACGAGCCTACCGATATTCTTTCCTTTGTACAGGAAGAAGACATAGAAGATTTTTCTTGGCCAGAAGTACAATTGGGAATGCCTGATAGTCCGCCAGAGGAAATCAGGGTACTGGGGGACATGGTAATATCCCTTGATGCCTTGAAAAGAAATGCACTATCCTTTAGTGTAGAACTAGATGAAGAGTTGTTTCGCCTCTTGATCCACGGTTTGCTTCACCTGTTGGGTGAAGATCATTCCAGCAATGATGCTGATGAGCCGATGTTGATCAAGCAAGAGGAAATTCTCCATCAATTGGGGGGGAGCAAACGTTGAGCTTGCCATGGAAAGGTCTGTTCAAGAAACACTCTAATGATCGTGAGGAACGGTTTAAGGCAGAGTTAGAAGAAAGACAGACGATGATTAAGGGCATCCAGGAACTGCAGGACAAGACGGTTAAGGAGATTATGATTCCTCGTGTGGATGTCCAGTTTATCAGCAGTGACATTACGATTGATGAGTTGTATGCAATTATACAGGAACAGGGGTACTCCAGGTATCCTGTGTATGAACAGACAATTGACAATATTGTGGGTGTTCTCTATGCCAAAGATATCATTCGTAATGGCATAGATCAGGTGTTCAATGCCAAGACCTTGATGAGGCAGCCGTACTTCATTCCTGAGAGCAAGCACCTTGATGATTTGCTCAGAGAGTTTAAATTAAGAAAAGTGCATATTGCCATTGCCATTGATGAATATGGTGGAGTGAGTGGAATTGTCTGCATGGAAGATATCTTGGAAGTGATAGTGGGTGACATACAGGATGAGTTTGATGACGACGAGGATGATGGCGTACGTAAATTGGATGACAACACGTTTGTTGTCGATGCAAGAACTTCTATTGAAGATTTGAATGAATCAGTGGGATTGCATCTTTCAGAGGAAGAGTATGAAACAGTTGGAGGCTATGTGTTTGAACTGTTTGGAAGAATTCCGCTCAAGGATGAATCGGTCGAGGATGATGAGGCTGTTTTTACCGTAGAGGATATTGATGGCCATAAGATCAACCAATTAAAATTGGTTGTCAAACCATAGTATGTAGCATACGTTGACCCTTATATAAGGAAAACTGTATACTAATATATCGATACACAATAACTTTTCCCGGAGGAAACGAACAATGAAAATTGCAATTAATGGTTTTGGAAGAATTGGACGTAATGTTTTCAAGATTGCTTTTGAAGACAAGGACATCGAAATTGTAGGCATTAATGATATCACAGATCCAAAGACCTTGGCCCACCTTCTGAAATATGACTCTACCTATGGAGTATACCCCAAAAGCGTCGAAGTAGCAGATAATGCTATTGTTATTGACGGCAAAAAAATTCCTGTGTATGCCATCCGCTCCCCTTCTGAGCTTCCCTGGAAGGAACTTGGTGTTGATGTTGCTATTGAATCCACTGGTATATTCACTGTTGCTGAAAGCCCGAAGGGTGGTTACAAGGACCACATCAAGGCTGGCGCAAAGAAAGTCATCCTCACCGTTCCTGCAAAGGACAAGATTGACCAGACCATTGTTTGTGGTGTCAATGACGACAAAATCGACCTCAGCCTGCTTGCGTACTCCAATGCGAGCTGCACCACCAACTGCTTGGCTCCTATTGTAAAGGTGCTCAATGATTCCTTCGGTATCGTAGAAGGATTGATGACCACTGTGCACTCCTACACCAATGACCAGGTAATGCTTGACCAGCCCCACAAGGACTTGAGAAGGGCACGAGCTGGTGCTCTTTCCATCATCCCAACCACCACTGGTGCTGCAAGGGCTGTCGGTGAAGTTATCCCTGAAATGAAGGGCAAGCTTAATGGCATGGCAATGCGCGTTCCAACTCCAACAGGTTCAGTTGTTGACTTGGTTGTAACCTTGAAGAAGGATGTATCCGTTGAGGATGTGAATGCAGCAATGAAGCAGGCCAGTGAAGGTGCTATGAAGGGTATCCTTGGATATACTGAGGATCCTATCGTATCACGCGATGTTGTAGGTAACCCCCTCTCTTCAATCCTTGATGCTGGTCTTACCATGAAGATGGGTGAGAAGTTGTTCAAGGTAATCAGCTGGTATGACAATGAGATTGGTTACTCCAACCGCGTTGTTGATCTTGCAAAGAAGTTGGTGAAATAACACTGTGTTACTGTGAATGTCAGGCCTGTTTCTACAGGCCTGATTTCCTTGCTAACGATTACCATCGAAATTCAGAGGAAAGCTATGATTCTTAATACAATTCGAGAGTGTGATTTTTCAGGCAAGAAAGCCTTGGTTCGTGTAGATTTCAACGTACCCATCAAGGATGGCGTTGTAACTGATGATACCCGTATCAGAGCTGCACTACCCACCCTTACGTACTTGTTGGATAACGGTGCATCACTTGTGGTCATGAGCCATCTTGGCCGTCCAAAAGGGAAGAAAAACCCTGAGTTCTCCATGGCCCCCATTGCAAAACGCTTTAGCGAACTGCTGGGAAAAGACGTACAACTTGCAAATGATGTAATTGGTGATGAGGTTGCTAAGCAGGTTTCCTCAATGAAAGCTGGTGATGTACTTTTGCTGGAGAATGTACGTTTCTACAGTGGAGAAGAGGGGAATGACCCAGGTTTTGCAAAGAATCTTGCTTCCTTAGGTGATGTATATGTCAATGATGCTTTTGGAACAGCTCACCGTGCACATGCCTCCACTGAAGGTGTTTCCCACTATCTTCCCTCCTATGCTGGGTTCCTTATTGAAAAGGAAGTAAAATTCATGGCTCCGTTGCTGAGCAATCCTGAGAAACCGTTTGTCGCTATTATTGGCGGCTCAAAGGTTTCCAGCAAGATCGGCGTCCTGGAGAGTCTGGTAAAGACCTGTGATTCCATCGTTATCGGTGGTGGAATGGCCTATACATTCCTTGCAGTCCAGGGTCATACCATTGGAAAAAGCTTGGTCGAGGAGGAGTACAAGGATGTAGCTTCTTCCTTCCTTGCAAAGGCAAAGGAGAAGGGTGTCCAAGTTATTCTTCCTGTAGACCATCTCTGTGGTACAGAGTTCAAGGATGATACTAAGGCAATCAGTGTTGATGCTGTTGATATTCCTGAAAATCTGATTGGTATGGATATCGGTCCCAAGACTATTTCTATGATTGTGGATGTAGTAAATACGGCCAAGAATGTTGTTTGGAATGGTCCGATGGGAGTATTTGAGTTTGATGCTTTTGCAGGGGGAACTCTTGCTGTTGCAAAAGCATTGGCAGAGAGTAAAGCCACTTCTGTTGTAGGGGGAGGTGACTCTGTGGCAGCTATCAATAAGTTTAATCTTGCTGACAAAATTAGTCATGTAAGTACCGGCGGTGGTGCATCCCTCGAGTTTCTCGAAGGTAAGGTCCTTCCGGGAATCAAGGCATTGGAGAAATTAAAATGAGAAAACCCTATATCGCAGGAAACTGGAAAATGAATATGACTCCAAGCGAAGGCGCTGCCTTCGCTAAGAATCTTGCAAAGGCAGTGGAAGGAACCAATACCAAGGTAATGGTTGCTCCTCCTTTTGTCACCATCCCTGCAGTTGTTGAGGCACTCAAAGGTTCTGATATTATTGTTGCTGCCCAGAACATGAGTGACAATCTGAAAGGAGCCTTCACTGGTGAAGTCAGTGCTCTCATGCTTAAAGACCTCGGTGTTACGAATGTAATTCTCGGGCATAGTGAAAGACGCGCACTGTATGGTGAAAGTGATGTTTTCATCAACCGCAAGGTTTTGCTTGCACTTTCTGAGGGAATGGATGTTGACCTTTGCATAGGTGAAACCTTGGAAGAACGCGAGGCTGGTAAACTTGAGGAAGTCCTAAGCCGTCAGGTTTCAGAAGGCTTGAAGGGTGTGTCCGCTGAACAGATGCAACATATCACTTTGGCATATGAACCTGTCTGGGCTATTGGGACTGGAAAGACCGCTACCCCTGAAGATGCAGATGCAGCACATGCTTTTATTCGTAGTCTTGTTGAAAAACTGTACAATAAGGGTGTTGCAGAAGAGCTGATTATACAGTATGGTGGTTCAGTGAAGGCTTCGAATGTGAAAGCCTTGATGTCTAAAGAGCATATCGATGGCGCACTGGTTGGTGGTGCCTCCCTCTCCGTGGAGCAGTTCCTTCCGATTGTGAACTTTGATAAGTAAGTATTCGGAGTAAAGAGAAAATGGGTGTTTTGAGCATTATTCTGTTGGTATTATTTGTCGTTGTCAGTCTTCTCTTAATTTTCCTAGTAGCTATACAGGATGAACAGAGTGAAGGTCTGGGCGGTATTTTCGGTGGTGGAAGCAATACTGCTTTTGGGTCTCACTCCAGTAGTGTGGTGACCAAGGTTACAGGGACGCTTGCTGTCTTGTTCTTGGTATTGGCCCTCCTGGTGGCTTTCGTGAACAAAACGCCATCGCAGGATGATTTGCTCGATTCCGTCACCACGGAACAGGTACAGCAAACTACTGATTGGTGGATAAGTGGCGAAGATGCAGCAGCAGCTGAGACAGCTACACAAACCAACTAGGACGGTCGCTGTTCCAATTATTATCGACTACCGGCCGCAGACATGCGGTCGGTTGTTGTTTCAAGGGAGTGTCTATGAAAGTTTGCATATTGTATGCACCTGCATCGAAAGGGAATGAAAAAATGAAGGCGATTGCCAATGCATTGTCGGAAAGCATCTCTGCACAAGGTCATATGGTCGATGTGTTTGATATGTCTCTAGAAGCAGGGAAGATTGTCTCTTTCTATGACTACTTGATCATAGGTACTGAGACACTCACGTTTTTTGGTGGGAAAATACCCCAAACCGTTTCTGGTTTCTTGAAATCAGCTGGTAGTATTTCTGGGAAACGGTGTATGGCATTCATTACCAAAGGTGGCATACGTTCAATGAAAACACTCCAGACATTGATGAAAACGATGGAGAAAGAAGGTATGTTCTTGAAGAAAAGTGAGATTATCAACAAGGTGGATTTAGCCCGTGCTGTTGGTAAACGTGTGCAAATCTAATTGATTCTCTATTCTATTGGTAGTACCTTATCAGAAGATATCCTTAGGAGTTGTTATATGAAACGTAGAGCTAGTATATTGGCCGTCTTCCTGCTCATTGGCACGATGGCATTTGCTGCAACAATTGGTGCCCCGGCTGCAACGGTGAGGCTTACCAAAACCACACCCATCAGCATGGCAGATCTTGAAGCGGAAGTAGCACAATACAAGGCAAATACAGTAAAACAGGGTGGAGACCCTGCAAGCGTTGACCCGTTGCAAGTATTGAACCTTCTGATCAACAATGAATTGTTCCGCCAGGGTGCTGCACGTGATGGTGTAAAGATTACTGATGCAATGGTAGAAAGTGCCTACGATTCACAGAAGACTAATCTTGAGGCTTCGACAGGGCAAAAGTTCACTGATGCGGAATTTGATCAGATTATTATAAATAATTTTGGTTCTGTTGATGCATATCGTAAGGCTATTAGAGAGCAATTGATGGTTGATTCTTATGTACGCATGAAGAAATCAGATATGCTTGGGACAAAGGTACAGGTTTCTGATGCAGAAATCACTTCCTTCTATCGTAAAAACAAGACGAATTTTATAAGTCCAGAAACGGTGAAACTGAGTCATATTTATATTCCTTTCACGAACGATGCACAGAAGGATGCGCAAAATAAGGCACTTCTGGAGCGTGTTGCCAGAGATATAAAGAATGGTTCACTCTCATTTGAGAAGGCAGTGGTGCAGTATTCTGAAGATGCACAGAGCAAGAACAAAGCTGGTGACATTGGTTGGTTGACCATGGATAACATGGAAGCGCGTGCTGGCCTTGGAGATGCATTCTTTGATGTTGCATTCACCACGGATGTAGGGAACGTGAGCGATGTCGTAACCAGTAATACCGGTTATCATATTCTGAAGATACTTGCCTACAATGATACCAAGATCTTGCAGTTACAGGACCAGATCAGCCCAACCACCTCCACGACAGTAGAGCAATATATAAGAAGTGAACTTGCAGCACAGAAACAACAAGCCAACTACTATGCGGCGATCAACAGTCTGGTGGATGACCTGAGAAAGTCTGCGACCATAAACATTTTATATAAATGATATGAAAACACGACATAAAGCACGCGAATTGGCGCTTCAGACTCTCTACGCAATGGACTTTAACCATACACTTTCGTTGGAATCTATTCCGTATATCTTCAGTGGGATAACCGAGGAAGAGTATGGTTTGCTAGAAGACGAGGTCAAACTGTATGGCATGTACTTGATCAAGGGTACCTTGGAAAATCTAGAAAACATTGATGATTTGATTCGTAAGTACTCACTTAATCGTCCTCTGGAGCGTATTGACATTGTAGACAGGAATATCCTGAGGATGAGTGTATTCTGTCTCATGTATGGGGATATTCATCCTCATATTATCATCGACGAAGCGGTAAAGCTGAGTCAGGATTTCTCCACTGAGGTAAACTATAAGTTCATCAATGGGATTCTGGATGCAATGCAAAAACAGCTTTTCCCGGTTCAGGAGAAACATACTGATGATTCGTTTGAAAACTGAAACTCAGATTGCCGCGATACGGGAAGCCTGCCACCTTACAGCAGAACTTATGCATAATCTTTCCTCCTATATTCAGGAGGGAATGTCCACTTTTGATATTGACCAGTACTGTTATCAGTTTATTGTCTCTCACAAAGGGATACCTGCATTCCTCAACTATGAGGGGTTTCCTGCGACAGCCTGTATTTCTGTCAACGAAGAGATAATCCACGGAATTCCTTCAAAGAAACGAATCATCAAAGAAGGTGATTTGGTGGATGTTGATTTGGGGATCAACATGAATGGACATTTCTCTGATATGTCCAGGACATTCGTGGTTGGAAAGACAAATGATGAATACCAAAAACTCTGTGATGTTACTGAAGAAAGTCTACGACTTGGCATTGAGGCTGCCTCTATGAAAGGAGCACGTATCCAAGATATTGGTGCAGCAGTCTACAAGCATGCCAGGAAACATGGCTATGGTGTAGTGAGAGACTACTGTGGCCATGGTGTAGGCCTGGATGTTCACGAAGAGCCTGAAATTCCCAATTACACCAGTTCTTATCTGCCAAATCCGAGGATTCGGGAAGGAATGGTTTTGGCAATTGAACCTATGATCAACCTAGGGACCCATAAGGTGAAACTTCTCACCAATGACTGGACTGTGGTTACTGCAGATGGGTTGCCATCAGCACATTTTGAGGATACTGTTGCTATTACAAAACATGGCTTGGAAGTTCTGACGGTTTTCTAGTCTCTTGGGGGTCTTTTCTATGGTTAAAAAGGAATTCATAACGTGCGACGATATCCGTGACAGTGCTTTAAAACTTGCACACAGAATGTACAAGGAAGATCATTTCGTTCCAGACATTATCTATGCTTCACTCAGAGGTGGTGCCTATATGGCAAACGTCTTTAGTGAGTATTACAAAATGGTACGTATCAGAGAGCAAGGTAGACCTGTATTCTATGCGGCCGTGGTTGCCCGTTCCTATGGGTATCTCCGTACCCAGACAAATGTCATGGTGGATGGTTGGACCTATAGTCCTGAACATCTCAGGACAGGGGACAGGATTCTTTTGGTCGATGATATTTTTGATACTGGGAAAACGGTCAATGCACTTGCTGATATTATTATGCACAAGGGTATCCCTCGTGAAGATCTGAAGATTGCTGTCTTTGATTATAAGGTTCCTCTTTACAAGAAAGAAGAACCTCTTCCAGTTCAGCCTGATTATTACTGTCGTAAACACATTCTCAACAGCCCTGATGATGAGCGATGGATCCATTACAACTGTCATGAATTTCTTGGTCTCAGTAGCAAGGAGATTGATGAACAGTTCCAGGATGAAGAGGTCAGGGATATCCTCCATGAGGTGAGGGGAGACTGAGCCGATTTACTCTTCAAATAGATATTCCAGAAAACCAATGATTGCTTCCTAGTTTGGGGCACTTTCTGGAATAACAAGCACTGAAGCTTTAGAATTGGCATACCTGCTTTCTTCAAGATTGAGCAGGTATGTTTTTCTCTGTCTATTAAGTTCCTTTACCAGTTCTAGATGCGGCCCAATAATCCTTAGCGAGGGATATGAATCCACTAGTGTAGAGAGATCCGTCATGGGTAACCTGGCAACGTAGTGCTCCATAACATGGTGTGTGATTTATTGTCAATATCACAGATGATTTTACCTCTATCTTAAAATAGCTTGCATATATATATACTAAATATAGTATCACTATAAGTGAATTGGAGGAGTAGTGTGCCATCGAAATTGAATAAAGTCATAAGAAAGATGGTAACACAACCGAACAATATTAGCTTCGAAGAGTAAAAGTATGTACTTTTAGCTATCGGATGCGAGAAACGTGATGGGAAAGGAAGCCATTATATTTTCCATATTCCAGGTACTAATTCACGGCTTACTGTTCCCAAACATAAGCCAGTTAGAGCGTGTTATATAAGACAAGCACTGAGGATATTTGGTTTGGAGGAAATACGAGATGAAGAAAATTGAAGATTATTTAAAACTTCCTTATACTCTTGAGTTAAAAAAAGAAGGTGACGGATCATATTTTATCTCAGTCAAAGAGCTTGAAGGATGTTTTTCTGTTGGCGATACCGTCGAAAAAGCCCTCGTAATGATTGAGGACGCAAAAGAAACGTGGATTTCGTATAGTCTTGAGAAAGGGTTGCCTATACCTGAACCAGAAAGTATAGATACTAAATCTTATAGTGGAAAATTTATTGTAAGAGTTACTCCAGAATTGCACAAGAAATTATCGCTTCAGGCAAAATCATATGGAGTAAGCTTAAATTATTATGTTAGCGAAATCCTTGCAGGGAAAAGTGCTGTTATCGAAGCTCAGAAACGTCTTATTGAGACATTTACGAATCAGTAACCCGTTTGAGGCCCTGACACAGTTGTTCAACAACTCATTCTACTCGAAATACATAAGTTACAAAACGACAATGATTATTGCATTTTTATAGAACGGGATGACAGTGCCATCCCGTTAATGTTAAAAAACTTATTGCATTGGATTGAAGGAATCAATCTAAAGTGTAATTTTCTGCACTCGATGAAGTATTCGTAGCAAGATTGATTTCAAACATACCGTTGTTTGATGTAGCTACCAACAATTTGCCAGCATCCTTTTCATAGCTATCCTTAATCTCTGCTGCATCAAGGTACTTGCCGTATCCATCATCAACATTCCTAGCAGTAACACCACTTGCATCTATATTGATTTCATAAAGCGCATCATTGATCCCAGCTGGCTTGGTGATAAGCTTAGTTACTGAATTAGCAGAATCATAGTAGCCATACATGAATGCATACATCCCATAGGTTAATGCCGTTTCATGAATCTTTGTGAACGTGGTATTCGTAGTAACAGCATCAGCAACGTTATTTGCCTTATATATAACACCCTCTGAATCATCTAATTCCATTAAATAAAGAATATTATTAGCTACTGATATCGCTGTAAATCTCATTCCACTGGTTGAAGAATCAAGTTCTGTTGCAGTACTTCCAGTAATATAAAAATGTTTGTAACCTCCACTCTCATTTACGAATGAAATTAACATTGGATTTTCTGAAAGAGAAGTGTGTTTCTTTCCACTCAGCTGTAATACAGGTCCAAGATCATATTCTGACAAGGTAGTTGGAATAGAAACAACAGCAGAATCTAGGGTGGTATAATTATATAGATCAAAATTATTTGAAGAATCTCCAGTAAGCACCAATCCATTTGGAAGCAACTTCACATAAACAAATGCAGAGAAGTCAGAAATAGGAATGCTTTCTTTAGTGTTAGATGCTAGATCATAGCTATAGATTTTTCCCGTATTATCATTTGTCTGATATATAACCTTGCCTACTCCCTTGTCATAATATGCCGTCTGAATAATCTCCCCTTCTTCATTGGCAACCAGTTTCGTTGAAATAGATCCATCTGATTTCTTATATAGCCCTTCATCAGTAAGGAAGTACAAGGTTTTGGGAGCAGTGGTATCGAGCCCCACAATCTGCTTGTAGACTATGCCAACCGGTGCAGATGCATTGCTTATCTGTCGAAACAGGCCTGCTGTTGCATCGGCATTACAACTGAGCAACATGAATGAGAGAAGCAGGGAAAGGGCTATTGATGTCAATATATATTTCTTCTTCATCGGAAAGACTCCTATTGTCTATAACTGATAGAGAGAGTGATGGGCACAAAACCGGCAAGTGCATTGTCTTGCTGCAAATTTTCATAGTAATTGAACTCTGGGATCAGCCAAAGTCCAGTGTTGAGGCCGAAGCCCCAATTCTCTCCTGGAAACCAGGTAACACCAACTTCCATGTTTGCATACATGGTCATTAGCGATGCATCGTTGTATTTGATGTATGCACCACCAAGACCAAAGGAAATTGGAATGTCCCATCCCCCTTGGACCGGGATATATGTATATTTTGCATAGAAGGGGACAGCAGTAAACAACATCTTTGCTGCAGAAAAATTGAAGTTATACCCAATTTCTCCACCAATTGCTGTTTTTGAGGTATTGAATACCTGGTAGCTAATTCCTCCGTATCCTCCAACCTTCATACCCGTATTTCCTTCTCCAGGTCCTACCAAAGTGGAAGACGAATTATCCGAAAAGAAGTAAGTAAACGTAGGAATTGTGGTTCCTATATTAAAAGAGAAGATTTGATTTCCTTTATCATAGGTATCAGCAGCAAAGAGGGAAGCTGAAAGCAAAACAAGGAATAACGGTAATAGTAGTAATTTTTTCATTCGGTACCTCAGTATATGTACAAGAAACAAAATGATTTCCTGTCAGTTACAATAGCATAGCTTTATACCCACTGGGAAGTATAGTAAGAGAAGTAACGAAAAGCAAACGGACGCTTTGACTTTGTTGCCATACTTTGTCATTTTACGGTACTGTATTGGGTGTTGAGGAGCAAATAATGCAGATACTCTCAGGAAAAGAAGTAGCACAACACGTGTATGATACACTCACCGAGGAAGCAGAACAGTTCTTGGAGGATTTTGGGTATGTCCCAACCCTTGCTGTAGTCCTGGTAGGTGAAGATCCGGCAAGCCAGAGCTATGTGGCAGGAAAGAAGAAAGCCTGTCTTTCTCTGGGCTTCGGCCATAAAGACTATCATCTACCCGCAGATACATCACAGGAACAGCTTCTAGATCTAATCCATCAATTAAATGAGGATTCCTCAGTACATGGGATCTTGGTTCAGATGCCACTACCAGATGGGCTTGATCCTGATAAGGTTATTCAATCTATTTCTGTCGAGAAAGATGTGGATGGATTCCATCCTCAAAGTGTCGGGAACCTTCTGATCGGCAATCCTGGCTTCGTAAGCTGCACACCACAAGGAGTAATGGAAATCCTTGACTATTACCACATTGCGACCGCTGGCAAGCATGCTGTAATTGTGGGAAGAAGTAATATTGTAGGAAAGCCCATGGCAAGCCTCTTGGTCCAGAAAGGGAGAGATGCTACAGTTACTATTTGCCACTCAAAAACAAAAGACCTTCCGTCCATCACTCGTCAGGCAGATATTCTCATTGCTGCTATTGGCAAACCACATTTTGTTACCTCAGATATGGTGAAAGAAGGCACAGTGGTTATTGATGTAGGAATCAACAGAATTGAAGATGCCAGTCGAAAACGTGGGTATCGTCTGGTAGGGGATGTCGACTATGATCAGGTTGCACCCCACTGCAACGCCATTACCCCTGTCCCTGGTGGGGTTGGGGTAATGACCATTGCAATGTTAATGAAGAATACTATGCAAGCTGCAAGGCAGTTTGCAAACAAGGAAGTGAAATGATTCACACATATTGGCTTGAGACCTACGGTTGCCAGATGAACATTGCAGAGAGCAATGCACTTGAATTGCAGCTCAAAGGCGCAGGATTGGTCCCTTCGGCAAGCGCTGAACAAGCAGATTGCGCAATATTGAATACATGTACTGTACGTAAGAGCGCCGATAATCGTATTTGGGGACGACTTGGATTCTTCGGTCGGATCAAGAAAGAAAGGCCCCTTACCTTGATTGTGACCGGATGTATGGCTGAACGCCTCCAGGAAGACCTGAAAGACGAAGCTCCCCAAGTAGACTATGTGATTGGAACAAATGACAAACAACGTATCGTCAATATCCTTACCAGTAAAGATGGAAAAATGGATGAGCACTCCCAGTCGTACACATTTGGGTCATCGTACTATCAAGAAGGGGAGTTTAGTTCATTTATTCCCATCATGAATGGCTGCAACAATTTTTGTGCATATTGCATTGTCCCCTATGTACGTGGACGAGAGGTATCCCGTCCAGTTGAAGACATTGTCAAGGAATTTGCCTTCCTCGATTCCAAGGGAGTGAAAGAAATAACCCTGCTTGGACAGAACGTGAACAGTTATCACTTTGAACAGGAAGGTGAGATTATCAACTTTCCCAAGTTGTTGAAGATACTGGCTGCACAGAAACACTCCGTCAAATGGATTCGCTTTGAAAGTCCCCATCCTAAAGACTTCACCAGCGAATTGGTACAGGTGATCAAGGAAGAACGGATTATTGCCCGACACTTGCATATTCCATTACAGAGTGGGTCGACAAGGATTCTTTCCCTCATGAACAGGAAATATTCCCAAGAGCAGTTTCTCTCACTAATCAATGAAATAAGGGAAGCCGTCCCGGAAATTACGTTCTCTACCGATGTAATGGTTGGGTTTCCCTCCGAAACAGAGGAGGAATATCAAGAAACTTTGAGCGTTCTCTCCCATATGCGATGTCTTGAGGCATTCATGTACTACTTCAATCCCAGAGAAGGGACCAGGGCTGTAGCTATGGAAGACCAAGTTGATGAGGAAGTGCGAAAGAGACGGTTGAGCGAACTCATCGCATTCCAACATGCCATTTTTGCTGAAGAAAAATCGAAGCGTAGTCATGCGGAGGTTGAAGTCTTGGTTACCCAGGTTTCCAAGCATGACGATTCCCAGATGCTCGGTAAAACTGAACACAACGAAATGGTAGTCTTCTCCGGTTCTATTGAACCAGGTAGTATTGTTACCGTTCGTCTTACTGGATTGAAAGGAAACACATATAACGGAATGTTGGTATAATTTGTAGTGTTATGGAAAAACAGCTAGCTTTTGAAAAAAAATTCAATACACTGAAAGCAATGATCAGAGGGTCCCGTTCCCTGGTTGTCCTTACTGGTGCAGGTATCTCAACGCTCTCAGGAATACCTGACTTTCGTAGCAATACAGGTTTATATGCCAAACGGTGGAATGAGTATCGCGTAGAAGATATTTTAAGCATTGGTTTCTTCCATGCACATCCTGAACTTTTTTACGAATGGGCAAAAGATTTTTGGTATAAATTGGATTCCTATCAACCGAATATAGTACATACCAGTCTTGCCGTCTTGGAGAGGAAAGGATACGTTCAAGGTGTTTTTACGCAAAACATAGACATGTTGCACAAGAAAGCGGGAAGCCAAAAGTGTTATGAATTGCACGGGAGTGCAGAACATCATCATTGCACCAATTGCAACAGCTACTACTCTTATGAGTCGATTGCTCCTATCGTATTGAACGGGGAAGTCCCACGATGTAGGCAGTGTGGATCAATCATCAAACCGGATATCACCTTCTATGGTGAGAACCTTGACCCCCTGGTGCTTGCAAAGGCCTATGAAATGTTTAGTCATAGTGATCTTACGCTGGTCTTAGGATCATCATTATTGGTACAACCAGCTGCAAACCTTCCATACCATTCACTACAGAACAGCGCTCCTCTGGTAATCGTCAATAAACAGGAAACTGGATATGATCGTTCCGCTATATTACATTTCTCCGATTTGCAACTGTTTGGAAAAGCACTTGAAACATTTGCAGAATCACTTGAAGAGAGAAAATATCGGGTTTGACTTTCACTCCCTTGCCTTTCACCGTACAATAGTAGGTATGAAAGTACTTGTAGCTGATGATGAAAGAAGAGTGTGTGCACTCATTTGTGCTTTGATTGACTGGGAAGGATTATCCCTACAGAACGTTGGAACCGCATATGATGGTTTGGAAGCATTGGAAAAAATCAAAGAGGAGAAACCAGACCTTGTTATTACAGATATTCGTATGCCCGGTCTTGATGGTTTAGAATTAATCAGCCAAGCTAAAGCACTCCAGCCAAATTTGCAATTCATTATCATTAGTGGCCATAAACAATTTGATTACGCTCAAAGTGCCATCAAATACGGAGTAGCCGAATACCTCTTGAAGCCAATTAAAAAGCAAGAATTGAACCAGACACTACAACGGATGAAGAAGTTATATACAGAGCAAACTTCATCAATGATCCTTCAAAAAAAAATAAAGGAAGACAGAGAGTATATAAAAGGAGCAAGTTTCTTATCGTTTTTAAAAAGCCTTGATTCTCAGATTTTTTCACCGTGGGTCACAGAAAATGTATTACTTCGTATCCTCGTAATTGGAATACAGAGTCCTTCGAAAGTCCCTGTAATTCAACTTCTACAACAGAAAGTCCGTACTGCTATAGAAAAAGATTCGCTCAATGTCTGTGTTCAGGCATATCAGGGAGATTTGTATCTGCTCTATACTTATAAGCAAGAACAGAGGTCCCAGTTAATTTCACAAGCCGAAACCTTGGTTGAAATTCTCAAGGTGCAGGCGCAAATCTTTCAAGATTTACGAAGCACTGTAGCCCTAGGTTTGGAGGTACAGCAACTGGAGGATCTTCCTTCATCTTTGCTATCAGGAAAACAGATCCTCTTAAGAAGATTGGTAGACGGGCATCATCGCATGTTCGAAGCAAATATGTTAGAAAAACCTGACTTAGAGCCATATCTGGATTTTATTGCTTCTTGGTTTGAACAGTGTTGCGCACAAGAAAGCCTAAACATGAGACAGTTCTGCCTAGATTTGTTTGATAAGCTTGAGAAAAACCGAATTTCACTCTATGCTACTATGGAAATTTTCCTACAGTCATACCGGCAAGCTTTGCATTTTGCCAAGGAACAGTGTGCACAGGAGAATGCAGTTCAGAACAATGAGCAATTAATTAATGAGGCTGAATCCCTTGAGGCTGCAAAAGAAGCGTACTGTAACGTGATGAATAGTCTCCTATGTCAGTATCGTGAAGCTCGTGAAGTTCTGGTGAGCAAACCCATCAGGCTCTCTATAACCTATCTCCAAGAGCATTATAAGGATGAGATGCTTAGTCTGGAACTATTGAGTGAGCATGTCAATCTCAACAGTTCATATTTCAGTGCTCTCTTTAAAAAGAACATGGGTGTAGGCTTTAGCGACTATGTACTTACCTTAAGGATACAGGAGGCAAAGCGATTATTGGTTGAAACAAATAAAGGTATTGCTGAGATTGCTTTGGAAATCGGATATCATGATCCTAAACACTTCACCAAGATATTCAAGAAGAACTGTCAGATAAAACCCAATGAGTATAGGAAGCTCTATGGTTGAAAAATTACAGTATATTGAGACACGTATACTCCTTATTGCCTTTTTTCTTGGCGTTCATATCTCACTCATGATTGTGGGTATGTTTCTTTATATGGAAGAACGCATACAATCGCCATTGTTTCTTCTATGGTCTCTTCTTGGACTTATATTTCTTATGGCAGTTAGCTATTGGTGGATTGTTCTGCCCTATAGAAGGACAAAGCATATCTGGCAATTATTTGCTACTGGATATACCTTTCGATCAATTATCGATGAACAAACGCCTCTGGCAAAAGAGCTGGTGGCAGTCAATACGACTATCCAGACAGTACTTAATACTGACCATCTGATGAATGCGAGCAAACGGCAGGCACAGTTTTTAGCGCTCCAAAATCAAATTAATCCACATTTTCTCTATAATACCTTGGAAGGAATCCGTAGTGAGGCTCTTCTTGGTGGGTTAGAGTCAGTAGCCACTATGACTGAAGCACTATCCACATTCTTTCGCTATACCATAAGCAATGTTGAAAATTTGGTTACTCTTGGACAGGAACTGGAAAACACTAAGAACTACTTCTTTATACAACAGTTTCGGTTCGGAACGAGAATCAAACTTACCATTTTGGTTGATGAAGAAGATACCATTGATATCTTGCAGTACCGCATACCCAAACTCGCCCTTCAGCCAATTGTAGAAAACAGCATTATTCATGGGCTTGAATGCAAGGTAGGAGAGGGACATTTACAGATACGCCTGGAACGTACTCAGTCTAGGCTCATTGTTACCGTCAGCGACGATGGAGTCGGCATGGAACTTCCTATGTTGGGAAAAATACAGAAAGAGTTGAATACCAGAAGCTTCGACTATGTGAAGCATGAAGATAAAGAAAGTGGGATTGCCCTGGTCAATGTCAATAACAGAATCAAGTTACTGTTCGGTGAACAGTATGGTTTAACCGTTACCAGCCAGAAAGAAGTTGGAACTGATGTAATAATCTCCTTACCTGCCAGTAAACCGGAGGAAGCTTAAAAATGAAGGAAGAGGTTTTTCGTCTTGAACAGGTTTCACTCCCTCCCTATCTTCATGATATCAACATACACCTATTCAAAGGAGAAATTGTTGGACTTATTGGTTTGAACGCCTTGGGGATAGAACAGTTGCTAACAATATTCCAGAAGAATATCTCACTACATTACGGGCACGTTTATTGTAAGGATGAATTGGTAAACGACTACCTATCAAGCAATCATAAACAGAACAATATCACAGTAATCGAACGTAAATCCATGCTTATTGATACTTTGAGTGTTGAAGAGAATCTGTTCATTCTTAAGAAAGGGTGTAAGCAGCATTTAATTAGATATTCATTGCTTTCTAACCAAATGCAACAACTTTTAGCTCCTTTGCATTTAAAACTAGCAAATAAGACACTTGTAGCGGAGCTTACTTCTTTTGAAAAATTGGTCATCCAATTTATCAAAGCACAACTGAGCAGAAGTAGCATGGTTATTCTCAAAGACATCTCAACATTCGTCAGTGAGATTGACTTGGCAAAATTGAAACCTATCTTGGATTACTTTAGTGCAAATGGAATGACTTTCCTCTACGTTTGCAACCATCATCAAGAAGCTTTCCAGTTCTCAAATCGTTGTTATCTCATGCGAGAAGGAAAAATCATTAAACACCTATATCCTGATCAAATGAATGATACCATCATTAGCCAATATTCATATGAATTCAAGGAATCTATTGAAGAAGGTAGTCGCCAAGACCAATATAGCAAGCCTCCACTATCATCTAGAGATTTGGTCTGCAGTAATCTATGGTATCATGATATCAAACAGCTTAATATTGAGTTGCATGCAGGGGAAACTGTTGTCCTGTTGGATAGTGAAAATATGATACTTGATCAACTGTTTGTGTTACTTAGTGGAGTAGATGTTGCAGATTCAGGAAGTTTGCTAATCCATGGAAAACGTCCATCACTAGCAGATCGATCAATTGCTCTAGTTCCTGAAAAACCAGATCAGAGCCTCATATTTCCTCAACTCTCAGTCATGGATAATCTGCTCTTCACGAGCGATCATAAGGTTCCACATCTTTGGCTTAATAGAAAACGGAGAGCCGCTTTAGGATATGAACTTCAGAAGCGCTTTGGAAATAGGCTGACAGATAAAGTTCCTTCTGATTTTCCTCAATCATATAGACTTAGGCTAGTATATCAGAGAATACTCCTGCAAAAGCCTACTTTCCTTTGTGTTGTTCAACCATTTGCTTCAATCGATATGTACCAACGAATGGAACTAATTTCTACTTATGATGTACTGAAACAGCGCGGAACTACAATTCTTATCCTCGCAGTTTCATTATCCGATACTCTACAAATAGCCGACCGATTATTACTTTGCAAAAATGGTCAAATTGAACGCCAGCTTTTACGTCATGAGTTTTCTCAATACAACGGCATTGTTGGTTCACGTCCTACATAATCTAAAGAACAACTACCTTTTTCAAAAGAAATGTCACCTATCGATCTAGTATATCACATGTAATAATTTAGGACATGGAAGATGAAGCATACATTGTAGAGATGGAACATATAGTAAAAACATTTCCTGGTGTTAGAGCACTAGATGATGTTCAGTTCCATCTGAAAGCCGGTCAGGTTATGGCATTGCTTGGTGAAAATGGGGCCGGTAAATCAACTTTAGCAAAGATTCTCAGTGGTGTTTATACGAGAGATAGTGGAACTATGCGCTTATTTGGAAAAACCATAGAAGGTGATTTGAGTCCAAAACAAGCACAGGAAATGGGAGTATCTATCATTCATCAAGAATTAAATATGTGTTCACACCTAACCGTGTGTCAGAATATCTTTCTTGGGCACGAAAAAACAAGAGGAAGTTTACTTGATAATAGAAGTATGCGGAAACAAGCTCAAGAAGTTCTCTCATCATTAGAAATTGACTTAGACCCAGATATACAGGTAGGTGATTTAGCTGTCTCAAAACAGCAAATGGTCGAGATTGCTAAAGCACTGCAATCAAATGCAAAGGTTCTTATTATGGATGAACCGACTAGTGCATTGACTAGTGTAGAAATTGAACAGTTGTTTCATTTGATCAGAGGACTACAATCTAAAGGGGTTGGTATTATCTATATTAGTCATCGTTTGGAAGAATTGCAACATATTGTAGATGTAGTGACAATAATGAGGGATGGAAAATATATTCTTGAGAAACCGTTTAAAGAACTCTCCATGAATCAAATAATTTCTAATATGGTAGGAAGAGAGATAAAGGAAAAGTTTCCACGAATTCCCTCACACCGTGGGAAAAAGGTATTCAGCGTCCAAGACTTATGTGCTGGTCCTTTAGTGAAGCATATACATTTCGACGTTTATGCAGGAGAAATTCTCGGTGTAGCCGGCTTAATGGGTGCAGGGCGAACTGAGATGACAAGAGCTATCTTTGGAGCAGACCCAAAGGAAAAGGGAAGGATAATACTAGATGGGAAAGAAATTGCTATTTCATGTCCTGAAGATGCAATTCGTCATGGATTGGTTCTTGCTCCTGAGGACCGAAAAAAGGATGGCCTTTGTGTTAAACTATCAGTTCGTGAGAATATTGCCTTACCAAATTTAGATTTATTATGTTCAAAGGCTGGAATTGTAAATCGAAAGAAAGAAACAGAAATGGTAGAGAAAGCCATTAAGGATTTAAAGATTAAGCTTTCGAGTACCGAAGCCAATGCTTCATCGCTGTCAGGAGGGAATCAACAGAAAGTAGTGGTAGGTAAATGGCTTGCAAGAAATAGTAAAGTAGTTATTTTCGACGAACCAACTCGAGGAATTGATGTTGCTGCAAAAGTTGAGATTTACCAATTAATGAACCAATTGAAAGAGTCAGGAATTGCAGTCATGTTTATTTCCAGTGAAATGCCGGAAATCCTAGGTTTCAGTGACAGGATCATGGTGATGTGCGATGGTCGAATCACTGGGGAATTAACACGAGAAGAGGCAACGCAGGAGAAAATACTGGAGCTTGCAACTCAATTTGAAAATAAATTTGAAACCCAGGTGGGGTGAGGAATATTACATGGTACTATTTATTGAAAAACCATTCAAAAGATTAATGAGAATTCGAGGAATCGGACAGGTACTGACAGTTACAGCAGGACTTGTGGTCTTAAGCATTATTTTTGGGATTATGAATCCTATTTTCTTTTCCTCAAGAAATGTTGCAAACTTACTTCGTCAAATTGCTCCTATTTTGTTGATTGGAATCGGACAATCCTATGTCCTCATTACAGGTAACATCGACTTGTCTATTGGGTCGGTTGTAGGCATGAGTACAATGATTAGTGCAACCTTGATGACTAAGGGTATTAATCCTTGGGTTTCTGTCCTAATTACTATAATAGCATGTCTTGGTGTAGGATTGTCTAATGGTTTGTTGGTCTCGTTTGCAAAACTTCCTCCCTTTATTGCAACGCTGGGGACCATGACCATTGCAAGAGGTATCGCACAAATAGCAAATAACAATTACAACACTGATTCCATAGGTGAAGCTGCCCAAGGATTGAGAGATTTCTTTTATTACGGAAAGACCTTTGGGCTCTATAATACTATCTGGATTGCTCTGGTTTTATGGGCAATTTTCAATTTTATTCTTACACGCACAAAGACGGGAAGACATATTTATGCCATTGGCTCCAATGCCGAGGCGGCTAGGCTTAGCGGTGTAAACTTAGTTTCAACAACTACAAAGGCATATCTTGTCTCTGCTTTTGTTTCCTGTGTAGTAGGACTTATCACTACTGCAACTAGTGGAATGGGAACAATGGATGCAGGAAATTCATATGAATTGTATGCTGTAGCTGCTTCAGTAATCGGAGGGGTATCTACTCTTGGTGGTCAAGGCATGCTCTTTGGAACCATAATTGGTGCGTCAATTTGGGGTGTTTTACAGAATGGTCTTCAGTTTGCAGGAGCACCAGTGGCAATAAGGAATATTGTTATTGGAATTATCGTCGTAATCTCAGTCTTGCTCGATGTAATTGTCCGGTCGGGTAGGGGAGCCAGGAAAAAACGGATAGAATCAACAACATGATTATATTCACCATAGGTGAAAATTAAAAAAGGAGCGTATAGATATGAAGAAATTGAGTATGGTACTGCTGGTACTGCTAATTGCAGGCACAATGTTCGCACAGGGGACAAAAGAGAATGCATCTGCATATAATATCTACTTGATCACGATGGATCAGATGGACCAACACTGGGTGAATGTAGACAAAGGAGCACAGAAGGCTGCTGAAGAGTTGGGAAATGTTAACTATAAGTGGTTGGCCCCTGATGTCAAAGACGATGCAAAACAAATCGAAAGCATCAACAATGCAGTTGCTGGTGGAGCGGATGCAATTCTCCTTGCCGCAAATGGACCCAATGCTGTAACAGCTGCATTAAAAGAAGCAGCCGACGCTGGGGTCACAATTGTCTATGTAGACTCTGCAGCAAATTTCCCTGCAGTACAGACATTGGCAACAGACAACACTGCAGCTGGAACTACTGCTGCTAATGTAATGATTGCAGCACTGAAAGAGAATGGTGTTACCTCAGGAAAGATTGGCATTATTTCTGTCAATAGCGCTACTGCGAGCACTGTTGCGCGTGAGGCAGGTTTCCGGAAAGCTTTTGAAGGAACCTCATTTAACATTCTAGAGACACAGTATTGTAATGGTGATGCTGCCGTTTCCAAGGATATGAGTGCAAATTTCATCACTCAAGGGGTTGTTGGACTCTTTGGTGCAAATGAAGGATCAACAGTTGGAGTAGGTAATGCTATTGCTGAAGCTGGGACCGGCGTCATTGGCGTTGGGTTCGATAAGAGTGATATGATTTTATCACTGATAAAGAATGGATATATTCTTGCTACTATGGCACAAAATCCTGATGTCATGGGATATGAAGGGGTTAAAACTGCTTATCGTGCTTTGAATGGTGAGGTCATTTCCCCAGAATATGTAGACACAGGTGTTTCAGTATTAACAAAAGCAAATTTGTAGAAAATCAAGGAAAAGTAAAATCGCGCAAGGAGGACTTAATGTCCTCCTTGCCTTCTTTAAGAATTATGAGTATAGTTTAGATACCTCAAGGGATTAATCCCTTTGGGGGTGTTTCGGTTTCGACTGGCGGAAGATCAGGCCAGGGGCTGCAAGCGGAGCGCCAACTCCTAAAACTAGCAAAACATTTAACTGCCAAAAAAGAAGACGAAGTCTCCTTCGAAGCAGAATACGCCCTCGCTGCGTAATAGCACGATGACGTACAGGCCCGTCAGCTGCCGCTCTTAAGCGTCGGATACCTGTAAAAGTAAGAGCTTACCCAACCCAGTGCCTATGGGGGGAGGGGACACTAAAGTAGGCTACAAAGAGTGGACGTTTTGCCGGTGAACCTGCCGCACTTTGGAACTATTGATCACCAGCTAAGCTTGTAGACGTCACTGGGTGGCACGTTAGGACGGGGGTTCGAATCCCCCCACCTCCAGAAACACAGCCCGTCTTCTTCGGAAGGCGGGTTTTTTGATGTCTCATGGGATACCACGGCACTACCTATATAAGAATACGAATACATTCCAGATGTCAAAAAAATGGTTTTCAGGAAGGAGTGCCACAAAAAGCCTCTATACTGTTTCCATGCCGACGACTGTAGTGACATAACCCCTCTGCTAAAAGCTCCTCTCTGAGCTAGCATAGCACTACCAGTAAACAGACAGGGTGTAGGATCTGCCGCTATACATCCACTTCTTTTTCAGAATCTGGTTTTCCATCTTGGCATTCTGGAGTTCCTGGCAGGTCTCCTCAATCTTCCGCTGGGCTTCGGCAAGCTCTTTCTTCAGCTGCCTTACTTCCTTGGAAAAGCATCCAGCGCTACTTCTTTCTTGAAAGAATCTGTGAATGTTTTCTTTCCCATCTTGTTTGCTCCTTCTTATAAGGTAGCAAATATTCCTTAATTTTATAATCTCCTGTCCAAAACTCCGTCTAAGTACAATCTGTTTTCCTACCATTTGACTAAAAAGTACTATATGATAAGAACACTGCATGATGCTCAATGACTTTTAACTTTCGTTGTTTTCAACCACACAAGTTGAGATTATTACATTGCACTTGCATTTTGTATTACAATTTTCTATACGTTCTCATATGTGAATAAACAGACTGAAAATAAAGATGGAATAGTAATTGTGAACAACAAAAGGAAAAAAGAGCCTATATAAAGGATGCGGTGTACATAGAGAATCGGGGAAATGCTTTTGCAAAAGCAATGTCGGGTTTATGGTTTCCTATGAAAATCTTTGCTTATATCGCAGAATCTCTGTGTGCCTGAAGAAGGCAACCCTTTTCGAATGTGGTTTGGTACGGCAAAGGGGTATCAGAGTAGAAAAAGATCTAAATCTGGAACTGATGCTACATTGGATCTAGTTTATATCATCTCAGTACAAGAAAATGAATCCTCCAATTTCCTGAAATGCAAATAAGGAGAAAATGCATGGTTTTAAACGTTGTAGCCGCCGTCGCGTTTGTTCTTTTTCCGGCTCTGGTCATTTTGCTCAGTTCTAGATTCGAAATCCTTCAGAAAATGGGTCCGGTCCTTATCTGCTACCTCGGTGGTATGATAGTAGGGAATATCGGAGTTTTACCTGCAGGCTTTGCCGCCGTGCAATCGACGATGCAGGACGTTAGCGTCGCGCTTGCGCTGCCGCTTCTTTTGTTCTCTCTCGACGTAAAAAGATGGCTCAGGATATCTGGATCGGGTCTGCTATGCATGCTTCTTGCAGTCATAGCTATCGTCCTGACGACGTTCATACTTCAGTTCACAATTGCATCTGGGCTGCCGGACGGCTGGAAGCTCGGGGGCATGTCGGTAGCTGTCTACGCTGGAGGCACCCCGAATATCGCTGCTATAAAGACTGCGTTGGGCGTGGACAATGACACCTATATCCTCTTCAATACGTACGATATGATGTTCTCGCTCATCTATATCTTTTTTATGGTCTCCGTTGCGAGACCGTTTTTCCAGAAAGTGTTCAAACTCAGGCCATACGAATCCGTCGTGAACAGTGATGACGCCCAGGCATCGGAAATGGGAGACGATTCACTCGAAACATATTCCAAAATGTTTGAACCCAAGATTGTGAAAGGCTTGTTGCTCGCGTTTTTGCTCTCGGCCGTCATATTGGCCCTGTCGTTTCTTATAGGCGGATTCTTCCCCGCTGTTTTCGGCACAGCGGCCACGATACTGCTTATTACGTCCTTCGGCATTGCGTCCTCGTTTATAAAGCCCGTGCGGAGGCTACGATATACCTTCCCTTTCGGTATGTACATCATCTATGTGTTCTGCTTCACCGTCGCATCTATGACGAGATTCGACGTGCTGATACACATTAACTGGAGCATACTGCTGTACGTTGTGATATCAATCTTCGGTAGCATGCTCATTCACGCCCTGCTCTGCAGGATGTTTCATATCGACTCCGATACGATGATAATCACGTCGGTATCGGCCGTATGCTCACCACCATTCGTACCTGTTGTGGTAAGCAGACTCAAAAACCGCGACATCTTAATAAGCGGGCTTGTGACGGGCATCATCGGCTACACTATCGGGAACTATCTCGGAATCGGATTGGCCATGATTTTCAGGTCGTTCGGATGATGGGGTTTAAGGTAATTGAAGGGAAACAAAAAGGCAGAATACAAATGCATCCATACATAAAAAAGGCAGGTCTTACGAAGAACTCAACAAATTCGGCGAGGACAATTCCCTCCACAAAGAGTACACCGAAGTATTCTCGACGGAGTAATGACCTCGGTAAAAGCTACAGCAAGGTGTGTATGCCGAAGACACCTGGGTCAATAGAATCCCATACTGCATAGAAGCAACATATTGAAAGGTATAGAGCTGTAAGTACCTTATATGTTGTTGAGAATCATCTCCCAACAGCCTATACTGTGATAACAAGTCCCACACTACCACAGGAGCTTTGATGAACATCCTTCATACATCAGACTGGCATATTGGTCGTTCTCTGTTCTCGCAGAAGCGTTATGACGAATTTGCCTCATTTCTCGATTGGTTACGAGAAGCCATAGAAAGCCAGCATATCGACATACTGCTAGTCTCTGGTGATGTCTTTGACACCAGCACCCCAAGCAACAGAGCACAACAACTCTATTATGAGTTCCTCTATGAAGTCTCCAAGTCCTGTTGCAGAACGGTCGTAATCATCGGAGGGAATCATGACAGTCCCTCGTTTCTGCAAGCTCCGAGTGCTCTCTTGAATGTACTTAACGTCAAAGTGATAGGATCAAAAAGAGAAACCCCAGAAGAAGAGATTGTTATTGCTGAGAAAGACGGTAAACCATTGGCCATTATCTGTGCTGTCCCGTACCTTCGTGACAAAGACATACGATACGCGGAAGCAGGGGAGACCATTGAAGATAAGAACCGGAAACTCTTGGAGGGAATCAAGGAACACTACAGTACAGTTTGTGACATTGCAAAAGACAAACAATCAGAACTGGGTAGCGATATCCCCATCATTGCAATGGGACACCTCTTTACCCAAGGAGGAAAGACCGTTGATGGAGACGGGGTCAGCGAGCTTTACATCGGCTCGCTCGCACATGTAGATAGCTCTGTATTCCCTGATTACCTGGACTATGTAGCATTGGGACATCTTCATGTACCGCAGCGTGTGGGAGGAAAAGAGACCATACGATACAGCGGTTCCCCAATTCCCATGGGATTTGGAGAAGCCAAACAGCAAAAACAGGTAGTCCTGCTCCATTTTGAAGATACTCTTTCTATTGAGCCTCTTTTCGTACCTTCATTTTATCATTTGGAGAGTATCAAGGGGACCATGGATCAGATTACCTCTAGAATCCAGTTTTTGAGAGAGAAAGGAGAAGCTGCCTATCTGGAAATTGAGTACACAGCACCAGAGATGATCGGTGATCTGAGCGAACGGTGTGAGGAACTTGTACAAGATTCAACCCTAACCATATTACGAATTCAGAATCGTCAATTCATACAACGTGTTATGTCATCAATGCAGACGCAGGAGACACTGGAAGACCTTGATACAGAAGAAGTTTTTACACGGTGTCTGGATACATTTGCTGTAACAGAAGAAGAACGACAACCCTTAAGAGATGCTTATCATGAAATTCTCTTGGAAATGCAAGAAGAAGACATCCTTGCGGAATAGGACAACACCATGAAACTACTCGAACTCAGATTCAAGAACCTCAACTCACTCTATGGAGAGTGGATCATCGATTTTACTCATCCTGAATATATATCAAACGGCATCTTTGCCCTAACTGGACCAACTGGAGCAGGCAAATCAACCATTTTGGATGCAATCTGCCTTGCTTTATATGGCGCAACCCCAAGGCTGGGAAGAATTACCAAGAGCAACAATGAAATCATGAGCAGGCAGACAGGAAGTTGTTATGCAGAGGTGTTGTTTGCCTCAAAAGCAGGACGGTTTCGTTGCCATTGGGAACAGAGAAGGGCTAGAAACAGAGCAGATGGAAATCTGCAGGATGCAGAGCATCAGATACTAGATGCTGATACAGGAAAACCCATTGAGACAATGAAAAGTCGTGTTGGGATCGTTATTGAAGAGAAGACTGGTATGGATTTTGACCGGTTCACTCGTTCGATTCTCTTAGCACAGGGAAGATTTGATTCCTTCTTGAAAGCAGACAGTGAACAAAAATCCAAGATACTTGAGCAGATCACAGGAACAGAAATTTACTCTGATATTTCCATACGTGTACATGAAAGGCACAAAGTCGAACAGGAAAATCTCAAAACGCTTCAGACTGGAGCGATGGATATCGTAGTACTGGATGCAGAACAAGAAGAAGTCATTCAAAATGATCTGAAAGAAAAAATCAAACAAGAAGAATACCTGTCTGACAACGTATCAAAAACCAACGAAGCACTGCTTTGGATGAAGACCATTGAGAATCTCTTAGGTGAAATTGAGGACCTTGCTAAAGAGAAGACCAACCTTAGTAGCGAGATGACAACCTTCTTGCCGAAACGGGCTAAACTAGCGAATGCATTAAAAGCATCAGCATTTGACGGCATATACGCAACACTCATGGGCCTTCGTACGCAGCAGATTGATGACAAGACTGCATTAGAACAAGAGGAAGCTGCACTCCCTGAGTTGGAAACATCAGCGAATGAACAAACAGAAATGCTTAAGGACGCAGAGCAACATACCAGAAAAACCAAAGAAGAGCAGCAAACGGCAGCTCCACTGATTCAAAAAATCCGTTCTCTTGACGATAAGCTAGCTGAGTTAGGAAAAACAATATCTGATGAGACTGAGAGTTGCTCAAGGGATGTTGCTCTCATTGAAAAAGACAAACAGAATCTACAGAGAGAGCAAGTGAAAAGAAATGAAAGTGAAGCTCAAAAAGAAACTGTAGAGCAATATCTTACAGAGCATTCACAGGATGCATGGCTAGTCAGTGGCCTTACCGGTATAGAAGAACAGCTTGGATACCTGCTTGCAAAGCAGAAGGAAATCAAACAAGGGGAAAGCAAGCTTGAAAAAGCTGAAAAAGCTGTTGTGGATGCGTCAAAGAAACTGGAAGAAGCAACAAAACAGAGCTCTGACGGTAAGCGTACGCTTATGAGAATATCTTCTGATCTTCAACAAGCAAAGAATGGGCTCAAGACACTCCTATCTGACACATCACTTCACATATACCGCCAAGAGAAGGATTCCTTGCTTCGTGAAATAGCATATATCAAGAAGATCGAAGAATTGGAAAGCCTTCGTGCAAAACTGGAAGATGGGAAACCCTGTCCGCTATGCGGGGCAACAGAGCATCCCTTTGCGAAGGGCAATATCCCTGTTCCTGATGAAATCGAGCAACGAATTAAGTTACTGACGAACCTGATCAAGAAAGCGGAAGATCAAGAGGCTCTCATACGGGAGCTCGAACTAGCAGAAAACAATGCACGTAGCATGTTGCAAGCATGCGAAAAGACAGAGGCCAGTGCTGTCAGCGAAAAGAACTCTGATGAAAGAATATGTGCTGAGATACAGACCAACCTCACAAACCTCCGATCCGATTTTGAAGAGCTTACACAATCTGTAGCCGAGAAACTACAACCATTGGGTATTACCGAACTCGTTGCTTCAGAGGTTGCATCCATACGTACATCACTCGCATCCCGACTGAAAACCTGGCAGGAACAGACGACACGAAAGACTGATATCGAGAAACACATCGACAGTATTGCTGGTGAGATAAAACGTCTGGAAGGTGTTATTTCCACTCAAGAGAAATCACTGGTTGCAAAGAGAGAACATTTGGATAAGATGAAACAGCAATATACCAATGGTTTAGATGAGCGGAAGACCTTGTATGGCGATACAAAACCTGATGATGAGGAAATTCGTCTGACTACAGAAGTTGTTCATGCGGAGACTGCAGAGAAGCGGCACAGAGATCTGCACTACGATCTTCAGCAGAAACTGACGACGGCGAAGAGCCATGTAGAATCCCGTAAAAAACGTATTGCACAGAGAACACCCGAACTTGAAGAAACAGAAAAGAGCTTTCTACAGGCATTGTATTCCTCCAGCTTTACTGATGAGCATTCTTTTAAAGAAGCCAGATTGTCCTATGAGGAACGGGAATCCTTATCCAAGAGAGCAAGGGAATTGGATACTGAAGAAACAGAACTCAATACCAAATTGAAAGATCGAAAGAATCGGTTGGAAATAGAACAAGCAAAGAAACTTAGCGCTACTTCGTATGATGACTTACAGGAGCAGGCATCTACCTATGAGGATTCTCTGAAGAAGGTACGAGATGAAATCTCGACCTGCAAGTACACCCTACAGGGAAACAAGGAAGCAAAGAAACGTCTGAAAGACAAACAGGAGTCCATAGAAGCACAAAAACGGCTTTGTGCTCGCTGGAGTAATCTTCATGACCTCATAGGCTCAGCCGATGGGAAGAAGTACCGTACTTTTGCCCAAGGCCTCACCTTTGAATTGATGGTGGGTCATGCGAATCGTCAGTTGGAAAAAATGACTGACCGCTATCTTCTCATCAGGGATGATTCGCAGCCTTTGGAACTGAATGTCGTTGATAATTATCAAGCTGGTGAGATACGTTCAACCAGAAATCTTTCTGGTGGAGAGAGTTTCATTGTCAGTCTTACTCTGGCTCTTGGACTTTCTCAGATGGCCAGCAAAAAGGTGAGGGTGGACTCGCTTTTCCTTGATGAAGGATTCGGTACTCTTGATGAGGAAACATTGGAGACAGCATTGGAGTCGCTTTCTGCACTGCAACAAGAAGGAAAGCTTATTGGGATTATCAGCCATGTCTCAGCGCTGAAAGAGCGGATCAGCACACAGATATCCATAACTCCTCTCTCTGGAGGACGCAGTATGCTTAGTGGGCCGGGTTGTACTAAATGCTAAAGGTCCCTATTCATCCTTGATGATTTCTCTAAACTCTATGGGTGGCGGTCTTAACCATGTAATTACAAAACGGCAGTGTTTGATGACTTCCAGTATCAACGATGATTGAATAAGCAGAAAAATCTCATTACACTAGCAATTTGTAAAGTAAATGCAGTCTATCAGGTATTGGATGCCGATGCATCATGAATACTATAGTTCAGCATTCACAGGAAAGGAACCTAGATGTTACTACCGATTCTTGCCGTCATCGGCGGTCTTATTGTACTGGTATTGAGTTCAGACAGATTTGTTGATGGTGCTGCAACTACTGCTCGCCATTTTGGAATGCCATCACTTCTTATTGGAATGGTCATCGTAGGGTTTGGCACAAGCGCACCTGAAATGGTGGTTTCTACACTTTCATCGATACAAGGCAACCCAGGTATAGCATTGGGAAATGCCTATGGTTCCAATATTGCCAATATTGGCTTAATCCTTGGAATTACTGCCATTATCAACCCTGTAACTGTCAGCTCCAACATTCTCAAGAAAGAATTACCCATACTTTCACTAGTAACACTACTCTCAGTAGCTTTGCTCTATGACTTGAATTTCTCACACTTTGATGCAGCGTTGATCCTGGTACTGTTTATGCTCTTGATTTCCTGGAGTGTGTACCAAGGGCTGAAGTATGGGAAGGACAGACTTGCTGATGAGATAGATGAGGAAGTCCCAAGCCCGTTATCAATGAAACGTGCAATTCTCTATCTGATCTTCGGTCTTTTATTCCTGATCATCAGTTCCCGGATTTTGGTTTGGGGTGCTGTGGAGATTGCTAGGTATTTTGGGGTGAGTGATTTGGTGATTGGACTTACTATCGTTGCAATGGGAACCAGTCTTCCTGAGCTTGCTTCTTCAATACTTGCTGCACAAAAAGGTGAACATGATATTGCATCCCACTTTCGGCAGTAATGACTATCAGGAATTTTGAATAACGAAAAGCCAAGCCTTGGAACCTGCTTGAACTGAGCATCGTCTCTTTCCCTGGTGGTTGTATGAGTTGAATCCCTTGCCTTTCGA
>Ga0334898_1000152_pt1 | contig 131496 bp, 103 predicted proteins | sample GraSluR3_MG_10_FD_207228 | JGI IMG/M metagenome (GOLD analysis project Ga0334898, IMG submission 207228) | Sludge microbial communities from methane-producing bioreactor in Wageningen University, Netherlands - Granular Sludge_3_08-R3 | ecosystem: Engineered > Bioreactor > Anaerobic >... | reverse complement strand
GATAGTGTTCATTTCAGATAATTTCAAAACTTATCCATCATTTTGACTCCTATTTTTGTTTGATATTCATAAAGGATTTATTGAATTTATCCTTCATAATAGTGTCAACTTATTCAGGACTAGACATATTACTCTTTATTATGAGTTTTTGAGCTTTAAATCTATTTTTTTAATATAGTTAGTTAAATTGATAACCAATAGAAAATCTGTGAGAGTTGTCAAGGTCGGTATTTTGTTTAAAGGCATAATTAAGTAAGAATTTTTTATAGTTTAATTGTAGTCCTGTTGTAATGTATTCTATATCATAACCAAGTAAAAAACTTAGATTTTGATGAACATTTAATTCAGCTCCAATATGAGGGTCAACACTGAATTCTCCAAGATTTAAAAATGAATTTTCTCTTATATTTTCAGTATTGATTTCTGTATTAATATAAAGAGATAAAGGATATTCATCCTTGTCGTTATGTCTAACTAAGAATAAGAAATTACTTGAAATTTTAGTTTCAATATCAAAGCCAATGTTTACTGATTCTTTATTGCCATTATCCCAATATATTTGTGATGGAATTATGTCTCTAATTTTAAAAGCAAAAGATAATTTATCACTTGATTTGATTAAAGTTGAAATATCTAATCCAAAACCATAAGCAGGAGTATTGGCAAGATTTCGATAAACAATTTTTGGAGAAAATCCAATTGGGATATTCCACAATTGTCTTGAAAAACCTACGTATAGGATATAATCTGCATTATTTACAGATTTATATTTATATGGTCTGTTGGTTTCACTGATTTCTTCGTCCGGGTTTGGTAGTTTAGTTAATGATATATTGTTGACAGCTATTCTCGAAAGAGTGAAGGCAATAGAGTTATTATCACCAAATGAACCGGAAACGGTGTCATATTTGAGTAAACCACTAAATTCTTCAGCATGCATTATCTCGAATGTATTTGCTTTTTTATATTCGAGTAAAGCTGAATTCCAATACGCTATCGCAGGACTTTGGTTATCTGTTAATCCTACTCTTCCGAGAGCGAAATTTCTCACACCTGCTCCCATTTTAAAGATTTCTCCGGCATACTTATCTGCGTTTAAGTTAGATATAACAGATAAGTAAATAATTAGCATTAAAAGAGATTTAAAATAAACATTATTAATTAGAGTTTTTTGGTTATTTAACATCATTTTTTACCCATTTTCCTTTTACTTTTTTTAATTGTCCTGAAAAGAAGGATACAGTTAGATTATAATCATTATCTCCATTTTCGATAGTTATTATTGTGCCTTTACCATATTTTTCGTGTGATATAACTTGATTTACGTAAAATTTAGTTAAGTTATTATCTATTTGATTTTCGTTAGTTTCACTGATGGGGTTAATAGTAGTTTTTGTCGTGGGATTAAAAAGTTCTTTATAATACTTATCATTGAGATTTGAATCAATGTTGATTTCTCTAAGAAAACGACTTTTTTTAGAATATTTAGCAGTTCCGGCTACTCTACGTGAATGTGAATAATGTAGTTGTAAATAATTTTTAGCTCTTGTAATAGCGACATAGAGTAAGCGACGTTCTTCTTCGATTTCTTTTTCGCTATAGCTTGACATAATATGAGGTAAGATACCTTCTTCGATTCCGGCAATATATACATTGTTAAATTCGAGACCTTTGGCACAGTGGATGGTCATAAGTTTAACACTGTCATATTTATTGTTAATTTGGTCAGTATCACTTTGTAAGCTTAGATTATTTATAAAATCTATCAGAGATGGCTGAGTTTGATTTTCTGCGAAGAAACTAATTTCATATTCATAAGCTGCATTAATAAATTCATTTATATTTTCTACTTTATCAGTCATATTTTTGATGTCTAATTGAGAGAAATGTTCTTTAATATGGCATTTTCGAATGATTTCTTTGATTAAATCTGAAAGAGTTTTTTCTGATTTTTGGTTGTTTGTTATTAATTCTCTTAGTGATTGCATTAGTTTTGAGAATTGTTTTATGGCATTATTTGCTTTCTTTTTAATGGATGTTATGTTATCAACTTCAAGTATAGCTTGAGTGATATTATAATTGTTTTCAAATGCGTAATTTTGTAGGTATTCGAGAGTAGTTTTTCCAATACCTCGTACAGGAATATTAATTATTCTGAAACAAGCTTCCATATCAGCAGGATTGATAATATACCTTAATAATGAAAGTAAATCTTTAATCTCTGAACGTTCATAAAAACTAAAGCTTCCAATAACTTGATAGGGGATTTGTTTATTGGCAAAGATAGACTCAAATATTCGAGATTGAAAATTAGTTCTGTATAATACAGCTATATCTTTATAAGAGTAATCAGGATTATTTTCTAAAAAGTTAATAGCGTCTTCTGCTATGTAATTTGCTTCATCCCATTCATTATCATGACTGAAGAGTTGAGGTTGATGTTCATTATTATTATCAGACCAGAGTTGTTTTTTATGTCTATGTTTATTGTTGTCTATCAGTTGATTAGCAATATCTAATATTTGCTTGGTAGAACGGTAGTTTTTTTCTAATTTGATGGTTTTAACATTATGAAAGTTAGAATTAAAATTTAAAATGTTTTCTATAGTAGCTCCCCTCCAGCCATATATAGACTGGTCATCATCACCTACAACGCAAATATTTTGATGAGAAGAAGAAAGTTGATTAATGAACTCAAATTGAACTTTGTTTGTATCTTGATATTCATCAACCATAATATATTTAAACATATCTTGATATTTTTCTTTTATAATGGGTTGAGTTTTTAATAATAAAACTGTATAAAGCAGGATGTCGTCAAAATCCATAGCATTTTCTTGTTTTAAGAGTGTTTGATAGGTCTGATAGATATGTAAAAAGACATCTGTCATAAAGGACGACTGTTGATTAGATTTGTCTGATTCTTTAGCTTTTTTTATGTCTTCAGGCAAAATCATCATAGATTTTTGTTTGCTAATAATACTAAGAATTTTTTCAACAGGATAGATTTTTTTATCAATGTTTAGATGGATATACACTTTTTTTAGTAATGAGAGTTGATTTTCTCGATTAAATATTGTAAAATTTGAATTATAATCAGCTAAGAATGTTGGAATATTTATATTATTTTCAATAAAATGATTTTGATAAAATTTTGATAGATTACTTATCTCTAACCTGAGAATTTTTATACAAACTGAATGAAAAGTCCCAACCCACGTAGATTTGATTTTATTATTAAAAATTAAATTTATTCTTTCTCGTAATTCATTTGCTGCCTTATTAGTAAAGGTTACAACTAAAATATTCCAAGGTTTAACTTGGTTTTGAGCTATAAGCCAGGCTACTCTGTAAATTATACATCTTGTTTTGCCACTTCCGGCTCCTGCTAATACGAGCAAAGGACCTGTGTTATGAGTAGCAACCTCATATTGCTCAGGATTAAGTGAATTTATAAAGGAAGTTTGGAAATTATTATCATTATTCATTATATATATAACTACGTTAGTTTTTAACTCTTACACCTTTTGGTTCACATAATTTTCCTTCTAAGCCTTGTTTATTAACTGCGGATACTTTATAATAGTAGTATGTTTCAATCTGAACATCATTTTCAATGCATTCTATTACGCTAACCGATTCTATTTGAGTAGCAGTTAATCTATACTCATAAATGCCGTCATATTGCAAAGAACGATATACCTTGTATTCTCGAATGTCATCAAGCTTATCCCATCTGAGCATAACAGATGCATTGCTTGTTGTTACAGAAAAACCTGATATGATCATTGGTTCTTCTATGTCAGAATTGCCTCTTGGATCAAGCGGATTTTTCCTGTCTAATGTACAACCGGTTATTAAAAAAAAAATAATCATTAATAGATAAACAGTAAGTTTAATAAAGTTTTTCATTTATACCTCAAAATTTTAAAGTTATGCCATTGGGATGGATAATTATTCTTCGGTTAATTTCTTTTTGCTTGATTTCAGACCAAAGATTTTCATTGTATTCTCTTGTTACTAAATAAGTATCATATAGGTTATAAAGCCAAACAGCAAGTGCTAATCCGGATATAATGACCCCTGTTTTGTGATGGGAAAGGGCATCATCATAATATTCATTGATTTTATCAATTTGTGTTGCTGATTTATATTGGTCATATTTTGTTTGAGCTTTATCAAACATAAAATATGCTGAACCTATCAATAATATTTCAGAACTTAAGAAGATTTGACCTCTAAAATAGTTTTTAGTTTGAAAGTGACCTAAGCCTGGGATTAATGCACTTTTACTTAAATTAGTCGGAATGTTAATTAATTGACTGTTATAATCATCTAAGATATGAGTTCTTAATTTCATATCATCACGAAATTGATATCTGTCTTCGGGAGTTTCCCAACCATATTTTAAAGTGTCTGCTAATGCTTTTATATCATATCCTTGAGCAAAACAGGAAAACGATATTAATAAAATTAAACATAGGAGATATATTTTTTTCATTGTTTTTGCTCCAATAATTTTTCTGTTAATTTATTAAGAGGGATAACTTGTTTATCACGCATATTTACTTGCCACGCAAGATAATTGTTTTCATCAGGAGTAATTAAGTCATATCTGATTTCCATTCGATACAAACCAACTGCCCTAACTGCTCTCCATCCGGAATCTCTAACTTCATTTCCCCAATAATCATATAATTGTTCTTTTAGGGTTTCAACAGCTTTAAAGATTCTACCGTTGTCGTATTCTTTTATTATTTTTAAAGCAAATTCTTGTGGATTTTTTTCAATTTCAATAATATTTGTAATCTCAAAGACTGCTTTTTGATAATTTTCTCTTGAATCAAGAGTGTTTGCTTGTTTTAATAGTTTTAGTGCTTGTTGATGTTCTTTTGCTCTAATTAATTGTTGAGCTTCTGTATAAAGTTCTTGAGCTTGACTTATGTTTTGTCGCAGTTGTTCTGCCTTTTGTATTGCTTTTGCTGCCTTGTCATAATCCGGTATAATACTGAAGCTTCTTTGATATGAAATAATGGCTAAATCAATTTCTTTATCTTTTAAATAATTATCTCCTTCAACTATGAATAGTTCGCATATATCAAGTAACCTTTTTTTAATATAATCTTCTTTAGATTTATCATATTGTAGAGCTATTCTAAAGTTTTCTTCTGCCTTTACATAGTTTTGTTGTGTAATTAGTCTTTCAGAATGAAACACATATAAATTTGAGATTTTTTGGTTAATGTAATCCTTATAAGAGGTCGGGTATTTTCTTATGTATAGTAGATTGTCAACTAAGTCTTGAATTTCGTCTGTGCTATCTTTAAGAGAAAATATTGAATCAATTTTTGTTATAATAAAAGTATCAATTAATTCACTCGCCGGTTTAACGTAATCACATTTTGGGAAATTATCGTTTATAGTAACAAAATCAAACCATACTTGAGGATAATTATTAAAGTGTTCTAAATTGAGTGTCATTCTTTTATATAAATATTCCGGTACTCTTGGAGATTGATATAAGTTATTAATTATGTAGTTATATACTAATAAGACATTTTCTATTTGATTGTGAGTAGTGAAATCAGTAATCCTTCTTTCATAGGCTTCGATTATCTTATCATCAGCTTTATCTGTATTAGATATATAAAATAAACGTATAGCAAGGTTAGTATTTTCTTTTTCTAATGCCGATAGACCTAATTGGTAATAGGCTTCGGACCGATCTTGTAAAGCTAATGTTTGATAGTAACCATTTTTTTCAGTTTTAAGCATTTTATCAATCTCTTCAATGCTGAGAGTATAGTTTCCTGATTGCTGTATCTTGTTAATTTCTTTATATTTAGATATATGACAGGAACTTAGTAATAATAATAAAAGACTAAGAAAAATTGTATAATTTTTTTTCATTTGCAATTTCAAATTTTTTCTCCATATTTATAAAGTCAGTGAATAGGTTTTCATTACAATGAGTTAATATAACCTTTTCTTTAATAATTGTATTTAATTCTTTGATTTCTTGAATACTTGGATGCATAGCATCTACAATGCAGATATTAGTATTGGTAATAAATTCTTTGATATAATTCAAAGTACTGATATCTGAGGTATAAACTAAGTATTTGTTATTTGATTTAATTTTTATACTATAAGAAAGCATCATATTGTTTAAGTGATTCTTCTCTATGAAGTCTTGATAACCTATTAAATGGTCATTTGATTTAATCGAAATATCTTTATAATCCTTAGTTAATTTGTTAATGTCAAGTAAGTTTATTTTATATGTCATTCTGTCGGAAAACAAATAAAACATTTCTAAAGATTTTCTAAAGGTATCAATGTTTTCCGGTAAATAGATATCAAGAGGTTTTATTCTTTTTTTTAAATAAAATAATTGAATCAGCATATATATCCCTGATATATGATCAGGATGAAAGTGTGTAATTACTATGAAATCAATTAAGTCTTGATTTATATCATTTTCTAAAAATGATTGACTAATGCCTTCGCCACAATCAAGTAAATAATTTAATTCATTGTCTTGTATGTAAACACAGGAATGCTTTTTGTTTAATTCCGGGAGTCCTGAACCTTTACCAAGAATTTTAAATTTCATTAGATGCCTTTTTTTTTAATTGATTTTCAGGTATGATAATAGGAATTTTATCAAGCTTCCTTCCAAAAAAAAGAAAACCTAAGACAAAAATAAGTGTAGAAATTAGTAATAAAATTGGTGAGTGCATTTTTAATACAATAATTGTTGTTAAGGCAATAATAGAATTTAACAAATATACAATTATTGCTGTTAATTTGGTTGATTTCATTGCTGTGCCTATTCTGTGAGTAGAATGGTCTTTTCCTCCTTGTGATACTCGTCTTCCGTCTCTTTTTCTTGTGATACTAACCAGAGATATGTCAAATATAGCGTAAGATAAGATAAGAATAGGTAATAAATAATACATAGAATTTTGCATTGTATTGACAGCTAATTTTCCTGTTAAGATTCCCATAGTTGAGAGAAAATAGCCTATAAACATACTACCGGCATCTCCGAGAAAAAGTTTGGCAGGGTTGAAGTTATGCGGTAAAAATCCTAATACTGAGCCTGCAAAGGAAAGGGCTAATAATGCTACATAGTTATTTAAGGGTGCCATTGCAGGTGTTTTAGTAAGGAAGCTAACGGCGTAAAAGGAAAGGGCGAGTATTCCTGACATACCTGCGAGTATGCCATCCATATTATCGAGAAAATTAAAAGCATTCATAAGTCCGGTCATCCATAAGATAATTATCGGTATAGATATCCAAAAGTTTCCAAATAAATAGTATAGTCCGTTAGTATGAATAAAAATGAGGCAAACTATAAATTGTAATATCATTTTTATGATTGGTGACATCCCAAATTTATCATCAATTAAGCCAACAATCATAATCATTAACGCTCCAAATAGATAGCCATAGGTTCCAAGTGTAGTTCGAGTGGAGGGATTGATGAGTGTTTCAAAAAGAACTAAAACAAAGAATCCGATAAAAACACTTAAGCCTCCTAAGAGAGGGGTTGCTTTTTTATGTACTTTGCGAGCATTTGGATTATCAACAAAATTTATTTTATAAGCAAGTTTAATAATTAACGGTGTTAGGTTATAGACGAAAATAAAACTCAAGATAAAAACAAGTAAAAACTCATACATCAGATTTGTTTCAAACATAAATAGTATTCCTTAAAAATTTCAATATTTGAGATAAAAACCTAATAATGGTTTAGTAGTCAATATTTTTTTTGTATGATTAGTTAAAATAAAGTTTTCAAGAGTCATAAAAAAAAGATAATTAGGACAGGTAAGAGATTAAAGGAACTAACATTTCATCTTTTGTTAGTCCACCGTGAAAGCCGATGAAATCTTTATTTTTTTCATTAAGAATGTTATCTGTTAGAATATAATTTTCTTTCATAATGAGAATTTCATCGCCTATTCTGTCAGCTAATTTGGGATTTCTTTTTCCTAATCCATAGAGGGGGCGACTAAGCACATCGTTTAAGGTGTATCTATCGCAAAATGGGCTAAGGTGGTCATTGACAGCGTGTTCGAATTGTTCTTTTTTGGATGGTCTAATGTAACAATAAGGAACTCTAGGCTCTCCACAAAGAGGCAGTATAAGACATTCTTGTATAGCAGGGTAATCTGCGATTCTTAAGATTTTATCAGGAGTTGTATCTATTAATCCGTGGTCAGCAGTTATGATGAAAAGTGTTTCATTATCTCCATCAGTATTTATGAGTTCGGAATAAAGATTATCAATATAATTAAGCATATCAACAGCTTGAGCTGAATTAATTCCATAATGATGAGCTACTTCATCAAAGTGAGGGATATAAGAGTAAATTATTTCAGTTTCGGGGTGAGAAGATAATTGATTTTTCATTATATTAAAACAATCATCAATATTAGTATATCCTTTTTTTTCTTTGTCATTGAAGCAATAGTAGGAAAAGGCAGAATTGATAGTTTGTTCCGGAGATACAATAAGCATAGATTTATTGATTTGTTTAAAAATTGTGTCAAAGTTGAAGACATCGTTAATATTTATATCGAAGGAATCGAAAGACTTATCTGTAAAACGAGGTGAAAACGGTAAAGGAAGAGAAGCTGTTCCGAGTTCTTTGAAATACATAAACCAGCCGGTTAAGCCATGTTGTAGTGGCGCTTGTCCTGTAATTAGTGAAGTCAAAGCGGCTGCAGTTGTTGAAGGAAATACAGAGGTTAGCTGAGTTTTAGTATGTTTGTAAAGTTGAGTATGTTTACCAAGATTTTCTAAAAAGTTTAAACCTAATCCGTCTATTGCAATAAGAACAAGTCGTCGATGTTCAGGTAGGGTATAATTTGGTAATGGTTGATAATCATAGTGCCAGCTTTGAGTTTTTTGAGCATTGTAATACTTTAAAATTGAACTGATGAGGTTTACTATACTTCCTGATTCATAGTTAGGTAAAATCATAAATTATCCTTTCTCAGTTTTAAAACAAGACATTAAGTATATCATCCTTGCTTATGTTAAAAAAATAATCTTCGGGTTTATATTTGATTAGTATATTCTGTATAGATTTATGGTCATGTGTAGTATTAATAAAATACTTTTCAAAACTGTCAATATCTTTTTTACTAAAAAAGTCTCCGTAGAATTTTAAGTCTTGTATTATTCCTTTTTTTACAATCATAACTGCTTGTAAGCTACCACCGATAGTCCTTATTTTTTTATTATAGTTGTATTCGGGAGAATTACCGAAATTCCAATCCCAATTATTATATTTATCAATGACAAGTTTACTGATACAATTAACGTCATTTGAGTTAAACTCGTAAAACTGAGCAGGTTCATCGGAGTTTTCATCTTTAAATGTAAGAGTTATGTGTTTAATCAGCAAATCTGTAAAACTTTCTAAACTTAGTTCTTGTTTTAAATGATTTGAAATATTAGTTACTCTACTTTGTACAGATTTGACGGCTTTATCATTAAATTTATCTTGATCTGCAGTTAGGGCTTGAGATAAATCAGATAATTTTGAGGTAAAAAGAATGGTTCCGTGTTGTAATAATGTTTTATTAGAAAAATATTTAGCATTACCTGAGAATTTTTTCCCGTCAATTGTTAAATCATTACGACCTTCAAGTTGAGCATTTATTCCTAATGATTGTAAGACTTCAATGATGGGTAATGTATATTTTGAAAAGTCGTTTTCAATATTGTTTTGATTTCTCATTATAAAGCAGAAATTTAAGTTTCCTGAATCATGAAAAACTGCACCTCCGCCGGACATACGTCTGACTACAGGGATATTATGTTTTTTTATGTAATCGTAGTTGATTTCAGCCAAGGTGTTTTGTTTTCTACCGACGATGATTGAGGGATTATTGATATATAGGTAGAAAATGTCATCTGAAAATTTTTTAAAGAGATATTCTTCTCCGGCAAGGTTTTCCGGTGCAAAATTACTTTTGCTGAGGATTATTTTCATTGATGCTCCTAAGTTTAATTAATAGATTATGAAAGGTTATATATGTCATTTCCATAAATATCTAAACCTACATAAAGAGGAAAAGTTTCAACTTCAAGTGAATAAACTGCTTCAGCACCTAGGTCTTCCCATGCGATACAAGTGCATTTTTTTACACATTTAGCATAAAGTGCTCCTGCTCCTCCGGTTGCGATAAAATATATGCCTTTATGTTTCATAATTGTATCTTTAACTTCTTGATTACGTTTGCCTTTTCCAATCATAAATTTAAGTCCGTTTTCAAAAAGTGTTTTTACATAGGAATCCATTCTTCCGGAAGTTGTAGGACCGCAAGCTCCAATTGGGAAACCTATTTTTGCCGGTGTTGGTCCACAGTAATAAATGCCTTGGTTTTTAATTTCAAAGAGTAAAGGTTTATTTTGAGAGATAAGATCAATTATTCTTTTATGAGCTGAATCTCTTGCTGTGATAAATGTTCCTGTGAGATAGACTTTTTGTCCTGCGACTAAGGAATTGATAGTGTCTTGAGAAATTGGGAGCTGAATATTGATTGCATTCATTTTTATATCCTTAGAAAGATAATTTAGCAAATCTGTGAGAATGACATTCCAGATTTACTGCAATTGGTAGAGAAGCTATGTGGCAAGGTTTTGTCTCAATGCATACTTTAAATGCTGTGCTTTCCCCACCAAGACCCAGGGGACCGATTTTTAGCTTATTTATTTCATTTAGAAGAATTTCTTCTTCTTTTTGCCAAAATGGGTTTGGATTTGTTTCTGTTTCTGTTCTGAGTAAACTCTTTTTTGCTAGTAGAGCACAAGTTTCAAAATTACCTCCGATACCAACACCTACAAAAAGTGGGGGACAGGCGTTAGCTCCTCCTATTTTCACAGTATCTATAACAAAATTTCTTATGCCTATTATACCGTCTGAAGGTTTTAACATCTTTAAAGCAGACATATTTTCTGAGCCACCTCCTTTGAGCATCATAGATATGTGGAGGATATCTTCATCGCATACTTCTGTATGAATGATTGCCGGAGTATTATCTTTTGTATTAACTCTTTCTATGGGGTCAGATACTACAGAATATCTATAATTATTGAGTGTATATGCTTTTGCCACAGCCTTATTGAGTGCTTGAGTTAAGCTCATATCTGAAATTTGAATTTGATATCCTATTTTTATAAAAAAAACTACAATACCCGTATCTTGACAGAGGGGAAAGTTTTTTTCTTTTGCAATATTTATATTGTCGATTAGTTGATTTAAGACATCTTTTGCTCGAGGATTTTTTTCGTTTGAAATACTATTACTTATATGGTTTTTTAATGAAATATCAGGGCTATATCCTATTTCTGAAAGAGTTTCAACCACTTTATTAATAATTATTTCACTATTGATTATTCGCATTTATACTCCTATGAGAAAGATAGAAATGTGTGTCATATAAGAATAACAAATCAACTTATTTTGTCCATAATTCACATAAGTGTAAAATAGTTAAAACTGCTTTAGACAAAGCAATCTCAGGAATCCATTCTAATTTTGAATGAAAAAGCATTCCCCCGGTGAAAATATTAGGACAAGGCATTCCCATATAAGACATTCTTGCACCGTCAGTTCCGCCTCTGATTGCACTTAATCGTGGTTCTAATCCTGCAAGAGTAATAGCTTGTTGAGCTTTATTTATAACTTCCGGGTTTTGATTGATTATTTCAAACATATTTTTGTATGTCTCAGAGCAGTCTAATGTTATATTGAGACCGGGGTATTTATTTTGATATAAATTAATAAGAGATTTGATAAAATCAATTCTTTTAAGGTTATTATCAGCTTCAAAATCTCTTAGTATCATCGAAATATTTGTTTCTGATTCATCTCCTTCTATGCCATTTACGTGATAAAAACCTTCACGTTTCTCGGTATGTTCCGGAGTTTCCCATTCAGGTAAATCAGATACAAATCTTGATGCTATAGAACAAGCGTTAATCATTTTATCTTTAGCAAAACCGGGGTGCATATTTTTGCCTTGAATTTTAATGTTAACTCTGTATGCGTTAAAGCATTCTCCTTCAAGCTCACCCATAATGCTACCATCCATTGTATATCCATATTTACCGGCTTTTTTTATATTAAGTTTAGCAGTTCCTCTGCCAATTTCTTCGTCAGGAGTAAAGATAATTCTTAATTCAGGATGTTTTATTTCAGGATATTTGATTAAAAATTCAAGAGCAGTTATAATTTCTGCTATTCCCGCTTTATCATCAGCACCAAGGAGTGTATCTCCGGAAGCTGTAATTATGTTTTCATTTATAAATAAATCAAGTTCCGGGCAGATTTCATTATTAAGATATAAATCTTTATTGTCGGGAAATGTTAGGGCAACACCTGTATATTTTCTGATGAGAGGTTTTACGTTTTTTCCGGAAACATCAGGTGATGTATCTAAGTGAGCACAAAAAGTAATTGCCGGAGCTGAAACACCTTCAGATGCTTTAAGGATTGCATACACATAGCAAAATTCATCTACTTCAGCTTGTTTAATCCCGATAGTCTCTAATTCTTCTTTTAATAAATTAGCTAAAATAAATTGTTTTTTACTTGAAGGAGTAGTTTCTTTACCGTCATAGTCTGAGAAATTTTCGTCTGATTTAGTATCAATTTTTACATATTGTAAAAATCTTTCAATAACACTTTTTTTAATCTTTGTTTCTAATGAATTTATCATATTTACTCCATATATTGTTTTTTATTCAAAATATTTAAAACAACGACATCGGTCAAGAATATTTTATTTTAAATATAAAAAGTAGAGTTCGAATTTATATTTATATTAAAACTTTCTAAGACTATTAAAGATTATGTTATGAGAAAATCTTGTTTGCGGTTTGTATTGTTGTTTGAGCATCTTGCTTGTACTTTACAAGTCGGAAGCTTGTAGGATAATTTTTTCTCTTATTCAATATTTTTTCTCATCTTTTTTTAATTTTTTTAAAATAAATGAACTAATATTGTATAAGGGACCTCCAAGATGCTTTAAAGCTTCCTGGAGGTCCCTTGTTTTTTGTTTTAAGAAATGAAGATGTAAAGTTTTATATTAGAAGTTATTATAAAAAAAAGTAAGGAGAACGTTTCTCCTTACTTAATACATAGATTTATTATTTAGATATTAAATGTTTTTCTGAGTTTAAATTCTTCTTGTTTACCTTCATTCCATTGAGATACTGGTCTTAAATATCCTACAACCCTTGAATATACTTCACATTTTGAGTTGCAGTGAGGACAATAAAAATGTTCTCCGTTAAGATATCCATGGTTAGGGCAAACGCTAAAGGTAGGAGTGAAAGTGAAATAAGGTAGTTTGTAATTATCGCAAACTTTTTTAACGAAATTTTTCATTGAATTAATATTATCAATTCTTTCTCCTCCAAATATATGAAGGACTGTACCGCCTGTATATTTAGTTTGGATTTCATCTTGTTTATCAAGTACTTCAAAGATGTCATCTGTATAATTAACAGGTAATTGTGATGAATTAGTATAGAAAGGTTCTAAGTTTTTGTTATTGTCATTTTTATTAGCTGTAATAATATCGTGATAGTTAGCTTTATCCAGTCTGGCAAGTCTATAAGAGGTTCCTTCTGCGGGTGTAGCTTCAAGGTTGTAATTGTTTTTTGTTTCTTCTTGGAAATCTATCAATTTATCTCTCATAAAGTCAAGAACTAAAGTAGCAAAATCTTTTCCTTTATCTGATCCGATGTCAGTATTGAGTAAATTTTCACAAGCTTCATTCATCCCAACTATGCCAATAGTAGAGAAATGGTTTTTCCAATATTGGTTAAATCTTTCTTTAACAGAATGTAAATAGAATTTAGTATAAGGATAGAGATTTCTATCCGTGAAGTTTTCTAAAACTTTTCTTTTAATTTCAAGAGATTCCTTGGATAATTCCATTAGTTTTGAAAGTCTGGAAAGAAAAATTTCTGTTAAAGATTTTTCATCGTTTGAATTATCAATTTCTTTTTTTGTAAGATATGCAATTCTTGGGAGATTGATGGTAACGACACCTATAGAACCTGTCAGTGGATTTGCCCCAAACAATCCACCGCCTCTTGCTTCTAATTTTCTGGTATCTAATCTTAAGCGACAACACATAGAACGAGCATCATCAGGGTTCATATCAGAATTAATAAAATTTGAAAAATAAGGGATACCATATTTAGCAGTAGCTTCCCATAAAGTATCTAAGTCTTTATTTTCCCAATTAAAATCTTTTGTGATATTATACGTTGGAATTGGGAATGTAAACACTCTGCCTTTAGCATCTCCGGATATCATTATTTCTAAAAATGCTTTATTAATCATATTCATTTCATTTTGAAAATCAGCATAGGTTTCTTTTTGAGGTTCTCCACCAATTATTATTGGTTGATTTTTGTATATGGAAGGTACTGTTAAGTCCATAGTAATATTTGTGAATGGGGTTTGAAACCCAACTCTTGTAGGGACATTTATGTTGAATATGAATTCTTGCATAGCTTGTTTAACTTCTTTGAAAGTGAGATTGTCATATTTAATAAATGGTGCTAATAATGTATCAAAATTTGAAAAAGCTTGAGCTCCCGCAGCTTCACCTTGGAGAGTATAAAAGAAATTAACTATTTGACCTAATGCACTCCTAAAGTGTTTAGCAGGCTTACTTTCTACTTTTCCTTCGGCACCTTTAAATCCTATTAAAAGTAGATTCATTAAATCCCAACCTACACAATAAACAGAGATTAATCCTAAGTCGTGAACATGGATATCTCCTTTAGTATGTATTTCTTTTATTTCAGGTGGATAGATTTTATTTAACCAGTAAGTCTTACTTATTTCTGAAGCTATATAATTATTTAATCCTTGTAAAGAATATGCCATATTGCTATTTTCTTTAACCTGCCAATCTAATTTATCAAGATATTGATCAATCAAATTGATTTCGGAACTGGCTACTATTTCACGAATCTTAGCATGCTGGTCACGATATAAAATATAAGCTTTAGCTGTTTTTTTAAATGGAGATGCAAGTAATACATCTTCAACAATATCTTGAATATCTTCGACAGTTGGAGTAGGTTTATTGAGAATTTGTTGAGCTAAATTTACCACTCTTAAGGTTAATTTTAATGCCATTTCATTGTCAAATTCATTAGTTACTTGACCTGCTTTTTCAATAGCTTTGACAATCTTATCCGGATTGAAATCTACTTTTTCACCATTTCTTTTAATTATATAAGGAAATTGTTGGAATTCAGTTGTTTCCGTTATTTTTTCTTTCATAATCCACCTCTAAATTTCTTTCACTCTCATTTTAAAAATGAAAATATTTATGCTTTTTGTCAAGATATTTTATAAAAAAATATTACGGTGCTTGTAATTGTATGGCAAATATTAGATATAAGAATTATATTTGAGAATTTTTATTCACTTCATTTTGAAATTTTATATTTTCTAATAGATTATATAAAAAATAAAGAGTCAATTTTAGGCTTTACTAATATCAAATATTGTTTAACAAGCTTCCGGAGCTTGTCTTAAAATGTCAAAAAAGTTCTACGAGCATCCTGTTTGTAAGGGTTTTATCTATTGATATTCTTTCAGTTAAGAAATTTATAGTGCAAGCAAGGATGCTCACACAACAAACGTTCTACAAGCATCTTGCTTGTAGTAAAACAAGTGTAAGCAGTGATGCTCGCATAATAGTAGTTTTAAGACAGCCTTAATTTAGTTTAATAGTGATTTTTTCACCTGATTTATATCCTTTTAAATTTTGACAAAATCCCGTAATCATATCGTAAGCAATTTGTTGAACCCATTCATTAATGGCTACTTCTTCATCATTGAAAATTATACTAATTGGGGCTGTTTTGCCACTTATTTCGCCTGTTTTTAAAGCACAATCAGTTCTTTTTTTTGTTCCATTTAATATCCCTGCTGTAATTTCATAACAATTGAATCCACAATGACCACAATAACCGTCTTTTGCTAAAGGTAAGGCTTCAAAAACTTTTTCTAAAACAAGTTTTCCTAAACGATTACTTTCACTAATTGAACTGATAACCGGTAAACCTTTATAGCTTTTAATCCCGCTATCTGCGATGATTCCTGTTATTGCAAATACAGTATCATCTAATAATTCATCAACTTCTTGTTCATTTTTTGCAGCAATAATTTTGGGTAAGATTATTTCTTTCATACCTTCAACAACAAGCCATTGGGTACTAATATGTGAAAGCATTTCTTTGTATGCTAATTGTCGATTCCAGATGAGATATGTTTCCTTTAATCCTCTGGCAAAGACATAACTGTTACTTGCTTTAAGATGCCTTTGAGAATTACTTCCTTCTTTTTCCATAGTAAAATTATCTTGATGAATATCTTTTATTGAAGAGATACTCATTTTGTTGGATTTAATATACTTAATTAAGTTTTCAACACAAGTAGTTTTACCGCTATTGTGAAGTCCTATTACTGAAAATACTTTCATTTTAACTCCTTTATTTGTTACTTTGAATTTTGAATATTAAATCAATACCATTTTCTTTGCCACTACCTTGTATAGTATTTAAAAAGAAATATTTATTGATCTGATATTCAATATTTATTTTATCTGTTTTTAAAGCTTTAAAATCTGAGAAATCAAATCCTTTTTCATAAGATACAAAAAGATTATTGCCAAAATATCTGCCAACCGTTAATGATGCTTGTTGCCATTGATTATCTCCACTGATTTCAATCATATCAAGATTTAATTGCCTTTGTAAAAGTGAACTTAATTGTCCTGAAAGTTGTCCTGCTAATAAAGCGGTAGCTGTATTTAATTCGTCAGTATTTTGAGTTACAGCTTGTTCTTCATTTTGAGTTAATTGTTCAGAACCTCTGCCAAAAACGATTAAAGAAATAGCTTCTTTTTCTTCAATGTCATTATTATCAAGTGAAAAACTTATAGTCGGGCTTTTAGCTGTTCCTGTTAAGTTTAAGGTTATGGTTTGCTTTATTCCATAAGGATTTCTAAATATGTAATTTGCTTTAATTTTAAGTTCAGGATTATCAAGATTACTACTAATAAATGAGGCTTTACCTTCTTCAAAATAAAATCTTTTTCCTAAAAATTGATAATATCCTCTATTGATTTCAATGAATCCATCGAGTTGGATTATCTGCTTATTATTAGTGTCTATTATGACTAAGATATCTCCTTTGAGCTCAATGTTTATATCGTCACCAAGAACCCAAACATTTCTTGGTAATTCTATTCTTACAGCAGCAGTAAAAATAGGCATAGTAAAGTTCATAGCTCTTGGTGTTTTAGTTTTGTTTTGTATTTTTTCTTTTGATAAATTTTTATTATTATGTAAATCTTGTTTTTCCTTTAAGGCTTTTATGAGTATTGGTTCAGATATAGTTTTAATATTATCCATTTTGAGTATTTCATCTAAAAATATTCTAATTTCTTGAGAAGTAATATTACCTTTAATTGATAATTCTTTTTTATTGTTGTCATTTATTTGAATATCTGTTGAGAGTATCGCTTGAGCAAGTTTTGATTTAATAACTTGTAACTTATTCATATTTATGGCAATATTTGTTTCTTCAATAGATATTGAGTCATTTTTAGTTTTTATTTTTACAAAACCTTGAGTATTAAAAGTCCCCTTATCACCTTCAAAACTTAGTGTATTTATATTTAATTTATTGTCTTTAAAACCTATATGGCTATTAATATTTTGAAAATCTATGCCTAAAATATCGTTGGTAAATCTTCCGGAACTTATATTTAGGTCACCCGAAGTTTGTGGTTTAGATAGACTACCTGAAAAATTAAAATCCATATTTAGAATACCGTTTAACTGATTTGCTCCGGGTAAAAATTTATTAAATTTTTTTGTTTCTATATTTTGTAGTTGTAGATTTATGTTAAGAGAATCCTTTTGAGAAACTTTCATTTTATTTAAATCCATACTTGTTAATGGGATATTTGCGTATAATATTAATGGTGATAATTTAGGATATTGTTGATCATATAAGCTTAGGAGAATATTAAGAGAAGATAGTTTATTAGCGACTTGAGTTTTTAAATTAATATCTCCTAATGAAATATTTTCATAATTTAAGTGTTTGATTTTTAAATCTAAGTATGAATCATTTTTGCTATCATAGGATAAAATGTTGTAATTATCTAATAAAATCTTAGAATCAATATTTATAATACCTTGAATATTTAGATTTTGATTGAGTAATTTTAGGGTTTTATTGATATCGAGATTATTAATATTCAAGTCAAGTTTTAGCGTTTGATAATCTTTTGCAAAGTGATTAATTACAATATGTTGTTTGTCTGAATATAAATTAAAATTATTAATACAAATTTGATTGGGTTTAATGTTTACTTCCGAAATTTCAATATTTTCCCAATTAACTAAAGGATGGCTAATTTTTATTAAAGGTATTTCTGCTGTTATATTCTTGAAATTTTTTTCCCAATTTAGATTAGTTTCTAAGGCTATTTTATAATTATCAGATATTAATATCGATTTATCAAGGTTATTCTTTTCAGCATCTAATATGATTTTTGCAGTATTATCAATATTTTGAATTTTTATTTGTAATGTATCTAATAATTGTTGATTGTTTTTGATATTTTGAACAGCATTTATAGTTGTGTTTGAGTATATATTGAAAGATTTAAGGCTTTTAAGATATAGATAGTTTTCAATATTTTGAATACTGTATTCATTATATAAAATATCTTTTAAACTTATAAATGAATATCCTTGGAGATTGTTCCATTTACCTTTGGCATTTAAATAAATAAAAGCTTTAAAATCAAGAGTTTCATCATTCTTTATAAGATTGAGGTTTTGAGCAATGTTTTGAAATGTTTTTAAATATATCTTGGACTCTGATTTTATTAATTCTCTGTTAGAAAACTTGTAATTTCCTGAGATAGATATGTTATCATTGAAAAGCTCAAATTTATTTATATTGATTATATTGTTAGTATAGTCGCTTGTTATAAGAAATTTATCTATCTTTTGATTTGCAATCATAGAATCACGTAATTCTATCTTTGCTTGTGCATTCATTTTGTTAAGATTAAACCCCTTGCCTTGAATATTTACTTGTAGATTTAATCTTGAGATTAGATTATGTACAAATGTATTTATGTTGAGGTTTGTTGTGTTCAATTTAATGTTGAAATTTTGTTCTTCTTTTATGTTATCTATAAATACTTTTGCATCTATTTCTGAAGGAATATTTGTTGAATCATTTAACATTAAGAATTTTAAATTACTTGCTAAAGACAATCTATTTAAGTTGTTAGTTATGCTTAGACTATCAATGAATGAATCATTAAAATAAATATTATTCAGAGTTATGTCATTTTGTATGTTCAAATCATTAAGTTTGGTTCCGGAACCATCAATTGATATTTGACCATTAATACTTAACTGTGGTATGGTCTTGATATTTGGTACAAACAATAATGGTTCAAAATTCTTTAACTTTAAGTTAAACCGGTAGTTATTAATTGCCGAAATATTCATTTCTTTTAATCTACCATTATGATTTATAATGCCATTTAAATTTGCCTCAGCACTGTTGTGTACGAACTCCATAATTGTTGTAGTTTTATTGGGATATAGGTTTATTTTTGTTTTAAGAATTAAGGGTTCATTAATGCCGGGTATATCAATTATATCTTTAAAATCACTAAGATTTAATGGATTTAAGATTAAGTTTAATTCCCCTTTTTTAAGATTATCTATATTAGCATTTCCCTTTAATTTTATCATAGAATTATTAGTGAATATATCAAAGTGAGAAATATCTAAAATATTATCTTCTAAAGCTAAATCGCCATCTATTTTTTCAATATTTAGTTCTGGATTTAAGGTAGAGATATTTTCTATACATAATTTTGAGATAATTGTTTCATTGCTAAGCTTAAAACTTGTTTGTAAAAAATCTATTAGTATTCTATGGTTGCTGTCGTTTGTATGAAAGGTCACATTTGTTGAATCAATGATAATGTTTTTGATGTTAATGTTAAAGGGAGTTTTAGTTTTGTTATCATAAGGCTTGATTTTTTGTTTTTGTTGTTGAGGAAATACTTCAGTAAGGTTTAAATGAGATTGATGATTTGATTGATACCGGATGAGATTACCTGAGAGATTATATAATTTAATTTCAATAATTTGAAGCTGTTTGTTGAAGAGTTTTTTATAATCCCAACTAATGGTTAAACTGTCAAGTGTGATAATATTTTTGTTTAAACTATCAGCTAAATTAAGATTTGAAAATTTGAACTGAGTAAATAGATTACCTGAAAAGTTGTCATAAGAGATATATCCGTTTAATTTATTATTGATAATCTTCAGAGAAGACTTGAGTATTCTATCTTGAATAGTTTCAGAAAACCTTAAAGATAAAAACAATAAATTAAGAATCAAGATAAAGCTTGTTAAAATGATGATGAATTTATATTTAAGTTTTATTCTTTTATTTCGCATTTTAAAAAGCTTCTCCTATTGTGAGATAAAATTTTATATTACCTGAGGAATTAATAAAAGGTTTAGCAAAATCAGCTCTAATGATACCTATAGGTGTTACATATCTTAAACCTAATCCTAATGAGTAGAGTAAATCATTGTTCTGAAAATGAAATGCTTCATTCCAAACTTGCCCGCTATCAAATAATATAGCTCCATTAAAATTTTTGAGTATAGGAAACCGAGTTTCAAAGTTTAAAAGTAGTGAAGAACGTCCCCCGATTGCTTGTTGACTCTCATTATAAGGGCTTATTGTATTTCTATTAAACCCTTTGATGGATTGCATACCGCCTAAATAAAGTCTTTTTTCAAAAGGAATAGCCGGAGCATTATTAATTTCTTTCATTGCGTTTACGGCAATTCTTATTGCATAATTAAATAACCAAAACCCGGGTTGATAATATCTGATTTCATTTTGTAATAAAATGTAATCATAAGGGCTTCGAAAGCCAACTCCCGCTATACCACCACCGGCAATTAAATGAATGCCTTTTATCGGGTAATCTTTTGGTGTTGAATAGTTTATATCTAATTGTGTATATACGGTTGATTGATTATATATATTTCTACTATCTTGATCGTTTATGATTTTTATATTCTTTAGTTTGTTTTGTTCTAATAAATGAGAAAAACTCATAGTCCAATAATTGATAGGTAGTTTATATGATAAAGAAGTAGCGTTTCCATACATATCTAAAGTGAAATTATCTTCTTTTTCTCTTTTAAAAAATGGGCTGAGACTTAGTTTTAAGCTTCTACCTATAAAAGCAGGTTGTGTCCAAACAAGTTGTAAATTTATTGGTTCAATAGCTGTTGAACGAAAGGAAATATCTTGTTGATCAGCTGTTTTTAATAGATTATGATGACTCAATTGTAGTAGTGTTCTAAACTTTTCTACTTGTCCCCAGCCGATACCGGTTTGAATAGTCCATTTTGCCTTTTCAACCAGATTGATAGTAGGTTTAACAAAGTTTTTGGAATCAGTAAATTGTGGGTAAATCTGTACAGATCTAAATATACCTAATCTAATTAAATCGTTTTGATTTTTATTGATAAGTTTTGAACCATAAATTAACGAATCATTAATGGAAAGTACTTTTTTTATTGTTTTTTCTGAAGTGTGGCGTAGTCCTTTTATTCCTAAATCTTTGATATAAAATAATTCATTGGGGTATACATTAAATTTTAAATCCACAGTTAAAGAATCAGGTAAATCAATATGGTAAGTAGTTTTTGCTTTTAAAAAACCGGAATTAATTAAATTAGAGTTTATTAATTCTTGGTCATAATAAATATTTGAGTCTTTAAAAATACTATTTGGTCGTGATTTAACTTTGTCTTGATGAGTTATATTTTTTTTCTTATTGATTTTTTCCGGAATAGAAATAGATGTCGAATCTTCGATAATAATAGATGAGTTAGTAATCTTTATAGGTGAATTTTCTTTTATATAATAAGACAATATTATTTCATTTTTCTTTATTTGTTTTATAGTAGCTTTGACTTCAGCATACAAAAAACCGTTAGATTGATAATATCTGATTAGGTTTTCTTTGTCTTGAAGGGCTAAATTAATATCAAATAGAGGTTTTTTTTGCCAAAAGAGGAGTTTTTTATAAAAAGGGTTTTGTTTTAGATTCAGTTGTTTTTTTAATTTAGTAGATGAAATAGATAATTTATTATGTTTTAATTGATTTTGAAGTGATATTTTGTTAATGTATAGAATATTTTCAGGAGTAAACTCTTCTAAGTTTATTTCTGAATTACTGAGTAAGAAACTTATTGAAAGCAAAATTATTAAACTAAAAAATAGTTTTTTTTTCATATTATAAATAAATAGATTAAGCTCAAAGGAAATATATGATAATTTTTATATGGATACATTTGATATACAAATCTTTGTATATGTAACTAGAATTTACCGACACTAAAAAATTCTTTTACCGCCGGATGATTACAAGTTTGAACTTCATTTAAGGTGCCATGGAAAACAAGTTTACCTTTATCGAGAAAGATTATTCTGTCAGCGACTCTGTGAATGCTGGCGAGTTCATGAGTGACCATAATTATACTGATGTTAAGTTGGTTTTTTAAGTTTAGGATAAGTTCATCAAGGTTTGCACTGGTAATTGGGTCAAGTCCTGCTGAAGGTTCGTCAAAGAATAATATATCAGGATCTAAGGCTATTGCTCGAGCTAAGGCGGCTCTTTTTTTCATTCCGCCGGATAATTCTGATGGTAGCAGGTAAAGGGCATGAGATAGATTAACTAAGCTAAGTTTTTTTCTGATGATTTTTTTCCTTAAGCTATAAGAGAGTTGAGTGTGTTGTTCGAGGGGTATTGAAATATTTTCGAATATATTAATAGAATTAAGTAAAGCACCATTTTGGAAGAGCATTCCAACTCTTTTAAGGATATTATAAAATTCATTTTCATCCATATCAGTAACTTCTTCTCCAAATATCTTTACTGAACCTGAATAAGGTTGATTTAATTTTACAATATTTTTCATTAAAGTTGTTTTACCACCACCACTAGAGCCGAGGATAACCGTTACTTCGTTATTATATATATCAAGAGAAATATCATTGAGGATAGTTTTTTCCCCATATTTTGCAACAAGATTTTTTATTTCGATTATGGGTTTTAACATTTTAACTCCGACTAAATCAAGTATATTAAACTAAAAATTGCATCCATTATAATAACACCAAAAATAGAAGATACAACTGCTTGAGTGGTTGCTTTGCCTACACCTTCAGCACCGCCTGTTACTTGAAATCCATAATGACTACCGATAATAACTATTTGCCAAGCGAAGACTGTACTTTTAATCAGAGTAATCATTAAATCTTTAATAGTAATAACCTCAATACAGGTTTTTAAAAATGCGATTGGTGAAAGGTTAAGTACAGTTACGGCAATAATTAATCCTCCAAAAATTCCTACAATAATTGAAAATAGTATTAATAAGGACATACAGATTGTAACCGCATGAAATTTTGGTACTACAATATAACGTATGGGGTTTAATGCCATCATTTTAAGAGCGTCAATTTCTTCAGTAACCTTCATTGTAGCTATTTCTGATGCAATGGCAGAACCGCTTCTTCCGGCAAGGATAATAGCTGTTATTAGTGGAGACAGTTCTCTAACTAAGGTAAAGGCAAGAAGGTTAGCTAAGAATTGGTCAGCACCAAATTGTTTTAATTGAACTGCTGACTGCAATGAAATGATTAGTCCAATAATAAAAGAAAGTAAAGTGACTATAGGTAGAGCATCAGCTCCGATAAGGACACTTTGTTGTGATAAGCTGCCTTTTCTTTGACCTCTTTGATTCCAGATTGCGATAATAGACCAATAAACAATATCTGAGGTAAGTACAATCATATCAAAGAGTTTTGTTAAATATTCATATATTGCCCCACCTAAGGCTTCAAGAAATGAAATTTTTGGTATAGGTGTTTCTTGTTCAATATTTTTTGATGAAAAAATATCTATTTTTTCAGTAAGAGAAGGAGAAAATCCAATAAAGCAATCTTGACTTTCCGAAGAAATATGTTCACTTATTTCATCTAAGAAAGCAACTCCTGCACTATCTAAATCAATAATTTCACTTCCGTCGATATATTTGATTTTTTTTAAGAGATTGAGATTATTATCTTTAAATAGTATATCATAAATTATTGGAATATCACCTTTTAAAAAAGTACCATAGAGATATAAAGTTTCTTTTTTAAAAGCAAAATTTATTTTATTATTTTCAGCTTTAATTGCTTGTTTCATATTACTTTGAATACTATCTAATGAAAATATAGGTTAGTCTAAGGTAGAGAGAGTGATCCATAATCACATAATCTTGAACACTCTTATTATAACTGAAATTAATCCTATAATCCCATGATATGTATTTAAACATTCTGAGATTGAATATGTTTTCCCATTCAAAGGTTTTATTGTCTTTTTTATCAAAGGGTATTAGTATATCTGCATTTGTAGTATAATTTAAATTATTGAGAATTTGAAAGTTGCCATTAGCAGATATTTCTGTTCCTTTTTTATAGACAGAGGGTCTTTCTTCAAATAATTCATAGCCGTTATCTATTTTACTTGTATTGTCAAATACTTTATTATTTATATCTTGTCTCATTCCTATACCAATACGTAAGTTTAAATTAGCTCGGTTTTTATTTAGAAAACGATAATTTAAACCAACACCTTCTTTAAGAACTAAGGGGAAAAATGGGTCTTTAGTTTTAAACTTATCTGTGTTAAATAATTTTTCGTGTCCATCTTCGTCGATAGTTTTATATTTTTTATTATCTTTTGTATGGATATATTCATCAAAAAGGTGAGTATTTACATCTGCTCTTGAATAGAATCCTAAGTTTTTATAAAAGTAATAAACAAATGTGTTTTTTATATCTAAATTGTCAGAAGAAATTTTAAGTTTAGTGTCGGTTTCATCAGTAACGCCTATTTCTAAGAGGCCTTTTGATGTGTAATGATAAGGATAATTATCATATACTAATTTAGCATCTAATTGCTCTATAAAAGTTAATGAATAATTGTTTTTGTCTTCATCTACATCGTTTTTCATATTTGCATTTGCATTTAAGTGATTAAGTACTGATATTTTAAGTTTTCCTGTCCCTCTGTTTATGTCTTCTTGTAAAAGTTTACCGGCTCCGATTAATTGGTTTGTAGTTTCATCAACAACTATGGTAATTTGTTCTAAGGCATCTTTTTTTATCTCAACAGTTGTAAAATCGCTATAAGTATTAAAGGGCATTCCGTTAAGAATTATTTTGTAGTAACCCGGTTTTAATACCCAAGTTTCAAGTTGTTGACCGACACCTTCTTTGATACCATAACCAAAACCGTAACTTTCAGCAGTATCCATTTCATAAATTTCATATCTTAGGTCGAGTTGATTTCTGTTGTCATCGATGATGTTTATAGTTAACCATCCAATATCTGCATCTAAGATAGTTTTATAACGAGGATAGATTGTTACTTCTTCAATAACTTTTTGTCCTATAGTGCCGTTTCCGAGCAAAATTTTATAATTGCCGGGGTCAAGGGGAATGTCTGTTCCCATCTGAAAACTTGCATAAGATGTTCCATCTTCATATTCTATAGAAAATAAAGGCTCGTTTTCCGGGTCGGTTTTTACCGGTACGTATAGTCTTCCTTTGTTTGAAATTTGTTCATCTTCAGGAATTGCAATTTTATAAGCATACATCAGAGAGTCTGTTAAAATGTCTTCTGAATGAAAGATAATTAATTCATCTGTTGATTGCATTAATTCTATTTCATTCATTTTTAATTGTAATGTTTTAATAAATAAGTCTGTTTCTTCCATAATTATATCATTTATGGATTGTACAAATAAATCCATATCATCGATTACCATAGCTTTATGTTTTTGTGAAGTGTGTTGAAAGACTACTACATTATCTTTAGTTCGTCTTAATAATATGTCAAGATTGAGATGTGCCCCAAAAACTGATCCGTAATTTAAAAATTCTATAGAATGAACATTAATGTTTATTTCATATTTGGCTTGTTGTTGATAATCACGGATTACTCTTGAAAAAACTCTGTAATTATTTATTCTTTGGAAAATTAAATTTGAGATTGCATTTGGCAGTCTATCAGCCCATAGATTATTATAATCATATTCAATTTGATTTTCTGAGGTTCTTATCACCATTTGTTTCCGATTATAAGTACTTGATATCTCTGCATCGGAGATTCTTACGACAAAGTTAAAGGGAGTTTGTCGGATTAACTCTTTATCTTCAAAGGTTGATTTATACTCTAATATAAAATATCTTTTAGGAATTATAATAATTTTGGTACAAGCTGTAAATAGAATTGTAGATAGTAGTAATAATACAATTAGCTCATAAGTCTTTATACATTTATTATAATCATTAAAATAACTTTTTAATTTCTCTATCATTTATACCTCCATATTAAACTTAATAATTATTAGTTACCTGTTGTTCTAGAACGCCATAAAATTGACGGGTCTTCATTTAATAATCTAACAAATTCAGAAAGGTTTTCTACAGTTTCTCTTAATTCTTCAATAGTAGCGTTTATATCAGGAGAATTTCGTTGTATAACACCGTCAACCCTAAATAATATCATATTTGTTTTATTGATTGCTTCATTAAGATTATTGATTGTCAATAATACACTTTTCTCTATTTCAGGTATATCTATCTGTGCTAAATTATTAGAAATTTGTTCTGCATTATCTACAATTTTACCAATTTTATTAAAATCTATTGTCTTGTTTAATTCTGACATTATATGATTAAGATTTATTGAAGCGATTGTAAGTTCAGCTGTTAATTCATCTATGTTTTCAAATGATTGTTTAATTGGAGTACGTGATTCAGCTATTATATTGTCAACATTTGTTAGGATATTCGACAGTTTTTCTTGATTGTTCGGATTGGTTATAGCGATTAGATTGTCCATAATTATCTCAATTTTCATTGTTAATACTTCGGCTGTATCTGATAGATTATCAAACAAAGAACGCCCTGCAGGTATCATATCTCCCGGTTTGAGATATGGTGATTCATTGGTTCCGCCACTTAGTTCAATTTGTTTTAAACCTGTTATTCCGACAATTACAAGTTTAGCTTCTTGATCTGCTTTGATAGGCGTTTGGGCTTTGATACTTATCGTAACTATAATATTCGTTATGTTCTTTTTATCAATTTCAATATCCTCAACTCTACCGATTCTTATCCCCCTATATAATACAGCTCCACCTATTTGTAGCCCTGCTACAGAAGTATCATCGTAGCTTATCTTATAAAAGTCTCTTTTTTCAGAAAGTTTTGAACCTAATAAAAGAGCTAATATCATAATTAAAATGAAAAAACCGATTATTAAAAATACAGCTAAACGAACTTTTTGAGCCTTTGTTACCATAGCTTACTCCAATATTTTTTAGACATTTTTGTAATATATATTACTAATTAATATTTGTCAAGATAAAAATTTGCTTTGTTTGATAGAAGAATTTGAAAGTTACTCAATAAATATACTTTTTTTTATTTAAATATTTGTTTGCAACTATTCTGATCTAATCAAAAAAATGAAGATTTTTTTTAAAGATGGTTTTTTTGAAAAATACTCTTATGTTTGTTAAGAAAAAACTATGTGTAAGCTTAAGATTACTTAACAATTTAAATCAAAAATATCAAATATAAATAATCTATAAAACATATTTGTTTTATATTTTTAATTATAATTGTGAATTGAACGAGGCTTTAAAAGCTAACTTATTGGAAAATAATTACTTATGTTTTTTTAAAATGACTATATGTAACAGCATAGGTACAGGAGACCTACAGGAAATAACATCTCCTGTAGGTCTCCTGTACCTATGCTATATATTTCAAGTAGTTAGGCGACATATAAACTTAGTATTGTAACTTTACAAAATAAAAATAAATATCAACAAAGCACTATTTGATTTACATTTATTAATTTATGAACATAAATATACACAATAAGTAATATTGTTATTACTTTTGCAAGATTAAGACTCATAAAAATTCAATAATTATTAATATTAATTTTTTAAGAAACACATTAAGCAAAGAAGCTAATATACAAGACTACTGAATAATATCAAATAATGCTCTATAAGTTTTTATATGATGGAATTACATAAAGTTATATATTTAAGGAGAATATAATTAAATATTTTTTTTATATTCTGTTGACATTTTTTTTTAAAATTTTTTTTTCGATTTCAATAATAATAATCTTGGAGGAAAAGTGAGAAAATTTAATTTACTCTTAATAAGTTTAATTTTGTGTATAGGAGTGGCTTATGCACAAACAGCAATAACACCGGTAGGTGAAGGCACACAAGCAAGCCCATATCAAATTATAAGTTTAGAAAATCTATATTGGATATCAGAACAATCAAACCTTGCTGAAGGAAACAATACTTTCTCAGGTAAGTATTTTGAACAAACAGCAAATATCGATGCTTCTGCTACAAGCATTTGGGACGGTGGCAACGGCTGGAAACCAATCGCTCATACATCTGATGTGGCTAAGGCTTTTCAGGGTATCTATGACGGTAAGAATTTTAACATTTTAAATCTGTATATTAATCGTCAATCAGAAAATAATGTTGGTTTGTTTGGACACATTGGTTCTACCGGAATAATCAAAAACCTTGGAGTCATCAATGTAGATTTTGTCGGGAATTATCGTGTTGGTGGTTTAATTGGAGAGAATAGAGGTGATGTGACTAATTGTTATTCCACAGGAGAGGTTAACGGAGGAAATAGTAGTATAGGTGGCTTAATAGGTGCTTTCTGGGGTACAGGAGGCAAAATAGTAAAAGACTGTTATTCTCATGCAAATGTTATATCAAAAGCTAGTGGAGGTGGTTTAATAGGGGTTGCATCTTTTAATACGACTAAGGGTACTATTGAAAATAGTTATGCTACAGGAAATGTTACAGGAGAGGCGGTAGTTGGTGGATTTATTGGAAATACTTCTTTAGAAATCAAAAATTGTTATTCTACAGGCGATGTAACAATTCTTTATAGTTATGATTCCGTTTTAAGAGATCATGCTGCAAAAGGCGGTTTTGTAGGATGGGCTGCACCGGAAAAAATCAGTAATAGTTATTCAACAGGAAAGCTTACCGGTTACGATGGTAATATTATAATAACCAAAGGCTTTGTCGGCTGGAATGACAAAGGAACAAGTATGGATCTTGGTACATTTGAAAATTGTTTTTGGGATACAGACACATCAGAAGCAAGTTCATCAGAAGGATATACCGGTATTACAGGCAAAACAACTGCTGAAATGAAACAAGAAGCTACTTTTACAGGCTGGGATTTCACCGATATTTGGGCAAATTCTCCTGTGATTACTTATGATGGAAGACCTGTTTTAAGATGGTCTGACAACTACGGAATTGAACCAACAGATGACAATATTGACAGAATAGCTAACTTAGTATGGCTTTCTGAAGACCCGTCTCGTGGGTCAGGTAAATCATATACTCAAACTGCTGACCTTTTTTTCTCAGCTGTGGATATTAAATCATGGAATGGAGGAAAAGGTTGGACTCCTATAGCAAGATTAAATTACTTTTCTGCTAATTTCAATGGAAATAATAAAGCAATTTATGGACTATATATAAATCGTCCAAATGAAGATTATAATGGATTATTTGGACGACAATCAGGAAATTTGACTAACATTAACCTTAATGATGTTGAAATAACAAGTAGAGATTATACTGCTGGTATCGCAGGAAACACGATGTCTTCAAATATTCAGGATTGTAGCGTTTCAGGTACAATTACAGGCAGAAACTATACAGGTGGTTTAATTGGAGCTTTTAGTTCTTCTGTAATAATGAGATGTAATTCTTCTGCTACAGTATCAGGTAGCGAAAATATCGGTGGGTTAACAGGAACATTAAGTAATGCTTCAATGGAAGATAGTTATGCTACAGGTATCGTAACGGGAACTACATCTGTAGGAGGATTAATTGGTAAAACTGAAGGTAATACAAGTTATAATGTAGTTGTTAATTGCTATTCAACCGGAGATGTAACAGGAACTGGTGAGATAGGTGGATTTATTGGACATTCTGCTAATGGTTGGATTCGTAAATCATATTCAACCGGAAATGTTGAAGGGGCGTTTAATGTAGGTGGATTTGTTGGACTGAATTTCCGTGATATTAAAAATAGTTATTCTTTAGGAAATGTTATCAGAAAAGCCGGAAGCACTGCATCAACCATAGGAGGTTTTGTCGGACAGCATTCGGATTTAACCATATTAAATTCTTATTCTATAGGATCAGTTGCTGCTTTTGATGGAGATGCTTTAACAAATAATGGTTTTGTCGGTGGAGTTGATGAAGGTGGCAGTCCGATTTTCACAGCTTGTTTCTGGGATACAGAAAATTCAGGTCAAACAACATCAACCGGAACAGCAACAGGTCTTGAAACTTCTGTTATGCAAACTTATGCTACCTTTAGTAATGCCGGTTGGGATTTTAAAGGTGAATCTGTTAACGGAACAGATTATATTTGGAATATTGGCAATGGTAGAAATGATGGTTATCCATATTTAGATTGGCAATATCCGAGTGATGATGCGACTCTTCCTGTTACCTTGTCTTCTTTTACGGTTACATTTAATGCCTCTAATACAGTGAGTATTTTTTGGACTACTCAGTCGGAAAGCAATATGGTAGGCTATCATATCCTTAGAGCAGAAAGTAATGAGTTAAAAGATGCTGTTAGATTAACTAATAATATTATTAAATCATCTAATCAGGCTGTTGAAACAAGATATTCAATTATTGATGAGTCAACTGAAGAAGATACAGAATATTTTTATTGGATTCAATCTGTTGAATATAGTGGTACTTCCGAGTTCTTTGGACCTGTTTCTGTTAAAACAAATAGAATTGATGAAGAAAATCCTGTTATACCACTTGTGACTCAGTTAAATTCAGCATATCCAAATCCTTTTAACCCTAGTACCTCTATCAGCTTTGACCTTGCTGAAAAAGCCGGAGTAAATATTGAAATATTCAACATCAAAGGACAAAAGGTTAAATCGCTTATAAATGAAGAGATTTCAGCAGGTCGTCACAGCGTTGTCTGGAACGGTCAAGATGAAAACCATAAAAAAGTATCTTCAGGCGTGTATTTCTATAAAATGCAAGCAGGAAAATATATTAAAATCAATAAAATGATAATGATGAAATAAAAATATAAGCCTTTACAGATTGTAGAATGTATTTATGAGAGTTTCTGAAAGGAACTCTCTTTTAGTTGTATAATTAAGGATCATAGAACAATATTTGAGACTGTTGAATAATTTCAATTATTGTTCTACAAGCTTCCAGCTTGTAGTTTCATAAAATATTGAATACATATCAGTTAAGGATTTTTAGTGTAAGCAAGGATGCTCGTACAACAACATTATACAACAGCCTTTATTTATCTATGAATAATTTCTATGCTTCCTGAATAATGATTTGAAATTAGATTATTTGTTATGATCATTAATGCTCCATCTTGGTTTATTCCATAATAAAGACCTGAGTATGTTTCATTTTGATTTATAACATTGATTTTTTTATTCTTAAGGAAATCATATTGTTGGTAATATTCAAGGAAATAGTCTATGCCTTGAGATTCAAAATTGTTAATCTCAGAAAATATAGTATCTAATATTTTGTTTAAATACAGAGTATTGTCAAGAACTATATTTGTGATATTTAAAATGGAATTAGCGTTTAAATTAGTGAAGTATTTTTTATTTTTAATATTAGTATTGATACCGACACCAATTAGGGTAGTGTGATATTGAGGAAATTGTGAACAGATCAGTCCACATATTTTTTTATTTTGTAAATAGATATCATTGGGCCATTTAATTTGAAAATTATTAGTATTTAAAAGTGTATTAAGTGCCTTAGTAATGCAATATCCTAAGAATAATGTGAAACCTTTTTGTGAGCTGATATGTTTAAGGTTTAGATTAAACCATAAACCTCCATTGGGAGAATTCCATTGATTGCCTTTTCTTCCTCGTCCATTTGTTTGAATTTTTGTTATTACAAGAGAGTGATTATCATAATTTAATAAATGTTGTTCTGAGTATGACATTGTACTTTCTATAGATTTAAAATAAAGTGTATGAGGTATTAAGGGATGAGAAAAATTATTCATTATCAATATATAAACATAGCATCACCGTAGCTAAAAAATCTATATCTTTCATTTACGGCTGTTTGATAAGCATTTATAATTAAGTCATATCCTGCAAAAGCAGAAACTAACATTAGTAATGTTGATTCAGGCATATGGAAATTTGTTATTTGAGCATCAATTATCTGTAATTGTTTTCCCGGATAAATAAAAATATCAGTCCATTTTGTGCCGTGTGTTAAGATACTGTTATTTGCAAAGCTTTCAAGAGTACGAGTACTTGTAGTTCCTACTGCAATTATTCGTCTTCCTTGTTGTTTCGCATTGTTAATAATATTGGCAGTTTGTGGAGTGATTTCGCAAAGTTCAGAATGCATTTTATGTAGAGAAATATCATCTGTTTCTACCGGTCTGAAAGTACCTAAACCTACATGTAAAACTACTTCAGTGATAATGATTCCCTTGTCTTTTATTTGTTTAAGGAGTTCGTTATTAAAGTGTAGTCCTGCAGTAGGAGCGGCAACAGAGCCTTTTTGCTTAGCATAAACGGTTTGATATGTTTCCTTGTCTTTGGAGTTTGCTTTTCTTGTGATATATGGCGGAAGTGGAACTTCTCCGGTTTGTTCAAGAACTTTCCAGAAATCATCTTGACATTCAAATCTTATTAATCTCATCCCTTCTTTTTCATAAGCCAGTATATGTGCTATCAGATTATCATTAATAATAACTTTGTGTCCGGGCTTAAGTTTCTTCCCCGGTCGGACTAAGCAAAGCCATTCAAAATCAGTTTTAGGGGTTACTAAAAGAATTTCTACATTAGCACCGGATAGATTTTCTTTTTTACCAAATAATCTTGCAGGGATTACCTTTGTGGTATTTAAAACTAAGACATCACCTTGATTTAGGTAATTAATGATGTCGGAAAACCTTGAATGATTTATTGTTTGATTTTTTTTATTGACTAACATTAATCTTGATTCAACACGATTTTGCAAAGGGTATTGAGCAATCAATTCTTGAGGTAAGTCGTAATGATAAGCTTGTTTTGATAGTAAATTTAAATTTGTCATTTGTTTATATTTTCTGCTTTATTTAATATTGCTTTGAAATTACCGAAGATAACTTTACTTTGAAGTAAGACAGGTATTTTATTATTGTCATTTGTTAACCAAATAAAGATTTCACCGGTTTGTTTGAAAAGAGATTCTCCTTGTAATGCAGGTTCTAAAACGAGACATTCAGTTTTATCTCCGAAAATAGTTTCTATAGTTTCAATTCTATGAACAATTACTAAGGCAACATAGTTTTTTCCGTCAGCAGTTATATTTATTTTATAGGTTTTACCTGGAGTGAGGTCCATAGTTCTTACTTTGTAAAAAGCTGAAAGGAGGTCAAATGTTTTGTCGGGAATGTCCATTCTTTGATTGATATATTTCTTTTGTGAACGACTATATCGGGTATAAATGGACATATTTAAATCAGGATAATTTTGGTGGATACGATGTTGACGATACTTTCCTTCTCTCATATTTTTTTCAAATCTTAGCGAAAACATACTATCTAAAATTGAGACGGATTCAATTTTATCTCTAACTTTAAAGATATTGTCAAAAAAAGAATTTGTTCTTGCGATTGATGTAATGTGCCATCTTTTGTGTAGGGCAAAGGGATCTACAATCAAACTATCATTATCTTTTTTTGCATCTAATATATTTGCATTTAATACTGCTTCCCCTGCTGAAATTATACCGTATTTTATATCGTAAGATAATCTTTCTCCATCTTGGAAAGCTTGTTGCAAAGGTATATTTTTGTTGTTTTGTATTGAATCTGTAGTAACATTAATATTATTGGCATAAACTATATTAAAATATAATAAAATAGGTAGAATCAGAATAAAATAACGTTTCATAATTCCCCGCCGGTAATAAATATTTCTTCACCGGTTATGTGCTTATTATTCAAAGAAGTTAAAAAGATAATAAGTTCACTTATATCTTTGGGTTGTGCAAGTCTATGTAGTGCTGTTTTTTCTCTTTTATCGTTAAAATAGTTTTGTCTGAATGCTTTATAATCAGGTGAAAAACTTGAGTTATTAGTTTCTACAGGACCCGGTGAAACAGTATTTATTAAGACATTGTTTACGCCTTCTTCTTGAGCGACAGATTTGGTTAAATTAGAAACGGCTGCTTTGGTTGCAGCATATATAGATCCGTTTTTTAAGCCATTCTTTGAAATATTTGAACCAAGCAATACATAATTACTTTGTTGAACTTTACGGCTGAATTTTAACAACAGTTTCAAAAAATGTATAGCTCCGAATAAGTTAGTATCAATAATATCCTTAGTGACAAATAAATCAGTTTCATATAATGATTTATGGTCATAACTTCTAATTGTAGAATAATAACAGCCTGCAAAGTTAGTTGTAATGTTTATATCAGAAAATTTATCTGATAATTCTTGATAGTTTGTGATATCAGCACTAATAAAGTCTATCTGAGGTAGTTCATTTTTATTAAAATTTTTAAGCATATTATCAAGTAAATCTCTATTATTATGATAAAGGAGTATTAGTCTTTTTATATACGGGATAATTCTGCTGATAGTATCAACTGCAATAGCTGAATTTGCTCCACCAATTATGTAAGTATCATAAAGGTTTAACATTTTTTGATATAATCCAGTATTATGTTGGCTATTAGATGTTTATCTCCTGTGAATTGATTACTGAAATTTTTGCCGATAATAGTGATTTGAGTATCAGATTTTGAAGCAGTTTCAAGATTATTAGCGATAATCATATCTAAATTTTTTGTTATTAGTTTTTGCTTAGCATATTCTTCAATGTTTTGGGTTTCAGCTGCGAATCCTATAAGCTTTTGGTTTGAAAGCTTTAATTTTGAGAGTTCGGTAAGAATATCTTTTGTTTTTAGAAGTTGTATGGAAATTTTATCTGTATTGCTTTTTTTTATTTTTTGAGTTTGATAAGTTTCCGGTGTAAAGTCAGCTACAGCAGCACACATAATTATGATATCAAAGTCTTTAGCAATTTTTAAAGTTTCTTTGTACATTTCTTCTGCTGATAATGCTTCGATATTAGTAGTATAATAAGGGAGCGTTTCACTTACATTAGAATGAATTAGGGTGACTTCTGCACCTCTTAAAAAAGCTGATTTGGCAAGATTTATACCCATTTTCCCAGAGGAAACATTAGAGATAAATCTCATTGGGTCAAGTTTTTCTATTGAAGCTCCTGCTGTGATAAGTACTTTTTTACCTTTAAAATCAAGATGATTATCTATACTTAAAAATATATTTTTAATTGCGTATTGGATTTCTGAGGGTTCCGGTAAGCGTCCTTTAGCTTCGTAACCGCAAGCAAGACGTCCTGTAGCAGGTTTTAATATCCAGTAATTGAGTTCTTTTAATTTAATGATATTAGCTTGTGTGATGGGATTTTCCAACATATTGACATTCATAGCCGGAACTATTAATTTGGGGCAAGTTGATGCCATTACAACAGTTGAAAGTAAATCATCTGCTATTCCGTTAGCAATTTTCCCAATCATATTACCTGTAGCAGGTGCGATAACTAATAAATCAGCCCAGTCGGAAAGAGATATATGTTCAATTGGTGAATCATTATTGAAAAGTAAATGAGAAACTGTTTCTTGAGTTATTGATCTAAAGGTTAAAGGAGAAACGAATTCCATTGCTGATTTTGTCATTACGACTTTAACTTGAGCTCCTTTTTTTTTGAGTAAACTTGCTAATTCTATGCTTTTATAGGCAGCTATGCCTCCGGTCACACCGAGTATTATTTTTTTATTCTTTAATATCACAATATACCTTTCTTTCTGTAATTTCGTTTAAAACGTCTGCATATAATGAACTGATATGTGGAGTAGAGACCTCTGTACAATCAGTTTTATTTTTTATATTTTCATTATTTTTCCATTTATTATATAGCATATTCAATTTGTTTAAAAATAAATCTTTTTCTTCGTAATTATATAATTCTCCGGCATTGTATTTGTTTAGTATTTTTTGAGCATCACTATTATTAGGAGCAACACCCATTATATAAGTTTGAGATCCGATATACTCAAACAATTTATAAGTGAGGATTCCTTGATTATACTGTACTTTGTTTATTACCAAGAGTAGTATTTCGCTTTGAACACATTCTTCAAGTACTTTTTTGTGTTCCATAAAAGGTAAGTTATTAAATCTTATATGGGGAAATTTTCTGATGATATCTAAAGGTTGTTCTTCAAAGGCACCTATCAAAGTAAACTCAATATCATATATGTTGTTAGTTTGAGCAAAATCATCAATCCAAAATAAAGTTTTTAAGACTTCCTTTTTTCTGCTGTCAGTAAGTGCCCCTACAAATTTAATTCTAAAAACAGGCTTTGGTTCATAAATTTTATCATAAAAATCATCCGGGTCATAAGAATTTGATATAATGCATTTATTACCTTTGGGGAGGTTTTGTTGAATATGCTCTGATACTGTAACTACTTTATCAGCTTTTTGAACTACTTTTGATTCTAATATTTTATCTATGTATTTGATAAAGAAATTACGCTTTTCTGATTGTAAATAGTAAATTTTTGTCCATGGATCTCGGAAATCTGCAACCCATTTTAGTCCATATTTACTTTGCAGTTTGAGTCCGATTAGATGAGTAGAGTGGGGAGGACCTGTCGTGATAACTGCTTCGTACATCCCTCGTAAAATAGCATTTTCTGCTGCTTTGAAAGCATAATGATTCCATATTACTCTTGCATCAGGTATAATAATTTGTGTTCTTATAAGATATAATATTTTTTTTAAAAATGATGCATCCGGTGAAACCTCTAATGATCCATAAGGTAATTTTTCTTCTTTACCTAATAAATAGTTAAATATTTGTCTGAATGTTGGTGTTTTGGTTCTTATAACTTTTATTTCTGAAGATACTTTTTTGTTTAAGGTTTTGTCGATATATGGATAATCACCATTTTCGGTAGTTATGATTGTTGGTAACCAATCATACATCATCATATATTTTGTAATGCTTAACCAGCGTTGAACTGATACGCCGCCACAAGGAGGCCAATAATATGTTATCAATAAAAATTTCTTCATATAATCCTATTTTTCATAAGTAATAAATGCTGTCAAATAAAAATTTAAAAAGAAAAAGTTGAATGCCTTTAATCTAATTTTAAATGCATTTTATGGTTATAAGTATCATAAAATAAGATTGGGGAATATTAGCAGATGATGTTTTACAAGTTTGAAATCTGTAGATATTATTTATAGTTTTTTTTATTAGTCTCATTTTTAAATCAAGTTATAATAATGTTTGCTAAGATTATTAGGTCAATTTTTTGAGTATAAATATTTAAAATTTATTTAGATATTATCTTTTAAAAAGAGCATTTGCCACATCTTTTTATCAAAGTTTGGTAAAAGTGGGTTAAGGGTTCTGAGTATTGTTTTACCGATTTCTTTTTCTAAAGATTTTAGTTCATTAAGTTTGTCCAGAGCTGATTGGTCAAGAGGTTCTTCAATGCCGATTTCTCTCATTAGTAGGATTCCTTTAGTGAGAAAGCTTAATTCGATGTAGAGTGTCGTATAGCAGAACATATCTACCTTCACTAATGGAGGGAAATTTTTAGATAGTTTTGCCAGGTATTGGCCGGTTTTAGTCTTTGAAAAATTGCCGGATTTTATCATTTCTAATAGTTCCATATCAGCCATAAAATCTTTTTCCATCCAAAGCTTCAGTTTTTTTTCGCTTAGTGTAAAGAGTATATATACAATAATTGGCAATAGTACTAATTGAGTAAAAACCTTTGGTATAATTGGTAATATAGGTAAATTAAAGATAGAGTGAAGAATCACAGCCGGTATCAAGGCAATAAAAAAGTTTGCTTTAGATATTTCCTTTAAAAAGTAATAACTAATGCTAAATACTATCACTGCACTAGAGTGTAATAGAGCTGTTCCTGTGCCTCTGATTAGCCATACGAGCATATTTGTTTCGGTGAAATTGTGAATGTACCAGAGATTTTCAAAGGTAGCAAAGCCTATCCCTATAATAAATGCAAGTAGTGCAGCATCGGTTAAAAAACCAATCCTGTTTTTCTTAAAATAGAATAGAATTATACTTGTTTTCAGTAATTCTTCTGTAACAGGTGCGATAATTATGGTGAAGATGTTGTTATCAGGTATTATTGAAAAGGCAAAATTGTTTACATAATAAGCTGTAATTGCTGAAAATATTCCCAAAAGAAAGGAAATCAATAGTCTTTTGGGTGAAATTAGTTTAAAATTATCCAGAAAATAAAAAGTCAGTAAACACAGTAGCGAAGGTAGAAAACTGTAAACAAAAATCATCTTAGTTGAATAAACTCAAGCTTAACATTAACTCATCATAATGTTTATTTTTATCAAAAGCTCTAGCAAATCCAAAAGACAAACTTGATTTAAGTTGAGATAATAAAATAAAGTTAATATCAGTTTGTACTCCTATATTATAATATCTGTTATCTTCTTTATTATCCTTTAATCCCGATTGAAGTACTCCGGCAAATAAAGAGGTTTGTATATGTTTAGGTATTAATTGCAAGATATTGAACTTCAATTGATGAATAGCAGGGAGATTGAGTTCTATTTGTCCTTTGAAAAAGTCATTAGCAGATATTTCATTGATATCTATACCTGCGAATGATGATAATGTCCTATATTGTTTGGTGCTTTTATTATCAACATAGTTATTTCTAAAGCTTCCAAAGTAATAATAAGCATAAGGTGAGCTTTTGTCTCCAAATGCCTTTCCTGTATATGTACGAAGCCAGATATGCATATTTTTAACAGGAGTAGTAAAACCAAAGTCAGCCTTTAAATATGCTTTTGAAAACTTTTTTTCTTCTATCAAGTCAAGTCCAGTATATAAGTTAAACACATAGCCATACTCGGGTTCGATGGCTCCAAGAGTTCTTTTTGCATTACTTAAAGTAATTAGGTTATCAGCACTGTATATTCCGTCTTGTTTTGATTTTACATTTTGTGTAACTTCGTCACTGTTAAAGGTAGCATAGAGTCCCGGCATAGTATTAAAGGTAATTGTTTCATCATTAAAGAGGTTTTTGCTATGTGTAACTTCAAATCTTGTTCCTTTTCTGGATTGTTTCTGTGGACCAAACAGGTCATAGAAGTTTGAGTAGTTATGTTTAAATCCAAAATTCCAAGAGAAATATCTGATACCTGTCTTGATATGGATTTTTTCATTTTCATCTAAAGAAGTAGTTGGTGAATAAGATATTTCTGAGTCAATGCTTAAAAGGTTAGTTTTATCAACAAAGAATGCCCTGACTCCGTAAGCCGTATAATCTTTATAACCTGTTACAATCGGATGCCAAAAAGACAAGTTTATGTTTTTAAGAAAACTATATGGCTTTCTCATTGATTGATAATCTTTAAAGCTGTATTCAGTTTCACTTTTTACAGTCCAGTCTTTAACCTGTGGATGTTTATCAACAATTTCTTGTCCTAAAAATTTTATTGCCTTTACCTTAGTATCATTATGTGGAGAAACTTTTACCGGTCTAAAACCATACACAGATCTGTATTCAATAGCAATTAATGAATCTCTTGAAACAACCAAAGGCTTAAACAAACCGTTTTTTGTGTTTGTGATAATATTGGTTGTTTCATCAGTTAGGTTATGTTCAAAAATATTACTTACACCGGTATAATATGAACTTCCATAAATATAATTTCCATCTCTTGAAAAAATAAAACTATTTGGGGCTGATTCACCAAAATCTATAGGTTCAGTGTATGAAAAATCTTTATTATCTATTTTATCGAAATCGTAAATGACTATATGGTTGTTACCGCTAAGATTGGTTTTGATTGCCATTAACTTAGTACCATCAGGACTTATATCTAAGTCATAAACATCCTCACCATAAGGGAATACGTGTATTGCTGTCCAGTCGGTATAAGGTTCTTCAAGTTTGATAAGGGTACAAATCCCATTATTGTGCCTGATGCCCCAAAGAGTTTTATTTTTTTGATTATAAGCAAAATTCCCTGCTCTAAGGTTTTTTATCAGGAGAGTCTTTTTATTGTTATTTATATCATATTGCCATAAATCTCTGAATTTCCAATTGTCTGTAGTATAGAACAAAGTTTTGTCAATTGGGTTAAAGGCTAATGAAGTAACAGTATAATTTGCAGCATTAGAAATATTTGTAAGTCTTTTTACATTACCCTGCAAATCAAAACTGATTAGTTGTGGTTTACCATTATAAGGCTTATATCCTGTATAGATAAGATGGCTTTCATCATCATAAAACATTTTTGAAAAAGAGCCGTTAAGCTTGTCTGATATCTGAGTTGAGTTAGTTAATTTATTGCTTGAAACTATGTCTAAATTATTTCTTTGCCATTCTCTTTCGTATTTTATCCAGTTATTCCAAACTTTAACTAAGTCATCATCAAAAGTATATTTAAATGCAGATTCAAAATTAGATTTCTGTGACTTATTTATATTATACCATTCGATAACTTTTTCAGGTGAGTAGGTAACAGCAAGATAACTAACAAAACGAGTTCCATAGATATATGATATACCTCCCATAGAAAAATCAATAGCAGTACCTTCTGCTTCTAAGTCAAATGGGGTAAAAATCTTGTTATCATCATTTACTATAGCCCTAAAGACCATTTCATCATAAGCCCCGAGAGTTCTGCCAATTCCGTGATTTTGCCAGGTTTCAATAAACACGGCTATACCTTCGTGATACCATCGCGGAGAAAGAAATCTTGGCACAGTCAGATAGGCATAAAGAATGGTTTCCGGATGATTTTTATCTGTAGTAGGTTTGCCTAAAAAGAGTTTTCGATTAAATTTTAATGTCTTATTTGACTGATCCATAGCAATTATATGAGTAAGTTCATGCGTTGTCAGCATTTGTACTCTCTCAGTTTGAGGTAATATATCAAAGGCATTGATAGATGGTGCAAGACTTAACATTACATAATTCTGAGGTAAGCCGGTAGCTCCTCCATTTCCATAATCAGAAAAGTCATTAATAAAATAAACAGGTTTTTCATTTGGTATATAATTCCAGAAACCCTTGTCAAACTCCCAAGTTTTATGGTGAGTGTTAAGAATATGTGGAATTATAAAATCATGCAAATTACTATAGTAAACAAGATTAATGTCTTCTGTTTCGATTTGCATAAGAGGTATTGCTGATAAACTAACAAAGATTAAGAAGAATATGTATATAATTGATTTTTTCATTGATACACCTTTATAATTAATAAATTACACCGATATAAAGATATCGGTGTATAAAGAATGGGATTATTTAAAATCCCCCGACAGTATTACTAAAATCTTGATTGCTTATAAAAATAAATTCAAATATATTACTATTTACAATATTTCTTATATCAGAGTTAAAAACTATCGCATCCATAATATCTTGATTCATAGTAATGAAATCAAAAATTTCTTGATTACGACGCATTCCTTCAAAAAATCTACTCATAAAATCATTTGAATTTAACAACACAAGCAAACCCATTTTAGTATCGAAATTGGCCACAAATATAGAAAAATCATTATCTAATGAAGAAAATTTTGTTGACCAAAATTTGTTAAAATTATTGTTGTCAGGTGATTGTAAAAAGTTATCCACTTCATTTGCTCTAAAAGAATAAAAATATGCAGCTTTAAAAAGATTATCAAATTTTTCATTTTCAGGTAAATTAAAAGAACCAATACTTTTATAAAGTTTCTGTAATTGTTCTAATTGTCCATTTTGTTGTAAGTTTGTTATATAAAAAGCCTGTTCAGGAGGTAAATTTAAAATCCACATAACAGCATCAAATGCAGTATTCATAAATTCATTAAACTCTTCCTGAGTTTGAACATTTTGTGCTTTTGCTTCTGCTTCTAAATTTGTATAAACTGCCATAAACTGCTTAACATTAATTGCGAATGCAAACATTTCTAATAATTCTTTATTTTTAAAAATTGCTAAAAGTTCAGGGTCTTTAGAAATATTTTGCCATTCAGCGGATTGAAAAAACATATTTACTTCATTTTCGTCTAATTCGATTTTGCCTGTTTCTGCGTTTCTGTAGCGTTCAGCTCTTTCTGCTCCACCGATTGAACCTACAGTTAATATTGATTCAGGTGGCGGATATATTCCGGTAACGTATAATAAACCACCTATCAATATTATTATTAGCAAAGATAACATAATTACCTTTGATTTGATTATTCCTTTTTGATTGTCTAACATCTGTCCTCCATAAACATTTTTTTGTAAAATATCAATAACTATTGGAATTGTCAAGATTTTTTTGATTAACTAGTAAAAAAAGTCCAAAGGCAGACTTGACTTGCAACGAAGCGAAACGAGTGTGAGTTGAGGATGGCGATGTCTAACAACGTCTTTGCCCTCAATTCCCTTCTCATTTACTCGACCAAGATGGTCGAGCTACGATTTTCGTGATTAGAGAATCAAGTCCAAAGGCAGACTTGTCGAGGATGGTTATTTTGCCACGAATGACACAAATATCAACACGAAATAACTCTCTTTAGTCACTGTAATTAAAAAATGAGTTTAAGTAAAGTTAACTAATACTCAGGTGCTGCCGAAACCTTATTCATTTCAAATGTAACAGTTATGTTATTTTCCCTTAAGCCTGTCCATTGCATTTTATCTTCTTTTATGTTAAAGTTCCAACATTCAAAAGTTCTACCTATATCACCCGTTAACAAGTCATTTGAATAGTTGCTTGCCATAAATTGACCATACAGAAAATAATATCCGTTATTATTTGCTTTTTTTACCCAGGTATTATTATCATCTTGATAGTAAAAGTCAAAACTGCCATCATCAAAATATTCCCAGTAAAAATATAAATTATCATCATTGGAATTGTGTCCATACCATACCCCGATAAAATCATTTCTAAAGTCTTTGTTTACTTTTTTAAAAGAATATATTTTATTGTCCGGAGCTTCCTTGCCATTTACTAAGAATTTTGACACTGAAAAGGTTAAGTTGTCATCATCAAGAGATATGACTTTAAAATCCATTTGCATTGAGTTATCTAATGCATCAGTTCCTGCAATGCTTATGATATCGTCTTCGATAGTATAAGTATAATCACTGCTTTCAATCCAGCTTTTATTATTTTCTTCAAGTGTAAATCCTATGGCGTACATTTGAATATTGTTAGGTTTAAGTTCCATTACAAAGGTTTCATCTGTTAAGATAGGTTGTTCATTAACCATAGTATTTATCCATTTAGCTTGTAAAAGCTTGGTATAATCTTTGTTTTTTCTTGTTTTACATGCAGACAAGAGTACAAATATTAAGCCTATGCAAATAAGAATTTTTGTTTTTTTCATTTTTCTCCTCTTTATAAAAATCGGCATCCGGTTGATGTTTGTAAGTTGAAACTAAGGTCTAATTACTTCTAAGAGACTTCTAAAATCTTGATTAGAAGCAATAATACGAGAAAAAATATTACTGTTGATAATATTTGAAATATCAGTATTATTAATAAATTCTGATATACTGTATTGCATTTCAATATTATTAATCCATTCCATGACCCTGTATTGCAACTCAGAATTATGTGTTAGAAATTCTACTATATCTTGATTCATTGGGGCACCAACCATACCAAATTTATCACTATTTTTAAATAACGAAAGAAGGAATCCGTCCATAAAACTATGAGAATTGATTGCATTAACTAAATTCATTCCTGTTTCTGATTTTAGAATAACTGAAGTAAAACCTGTATTGAAATTTTCAAAATCAGTCGAACTAAACTTTTCTATATCATTTGAATTAAGTGCATTAAAACAAGCAAAATTCAACACTCTACCAAATTTTTGATTTTCAGCCAAGTTCCAGGCATTTATTAATGATAATATTTCTTTCAAATTTTCTAATTGTCCATTTTCCATTAAATTAGTTACGTAAATAGCTTGCTCAACAGGTATATTATTCATCCAGTCACTAATAGAAGGATTAAAAGGAGGAGGGAAATTATTAAGAACAAAACCATTGAATTGTTCTTGAGTTTGAATGTTATTTGCTTTTGCATGATTTTCAAGGCTGTTATACACTCCGAAAAATTGCTGAACACTATTAGCCACTCTTATAATCTCCATCAAATCTTTGTTCATAAACGCTTCTAATAGCTTAGGGTCTTTTGATATATTTTGCCATTCTGCTGATTGGAAAAACATATTTACTTCATTTTCATCTAACTCGATTATGCCTGTATCAGGGTTTCTATAACGTTCAGCTCTTTCAGCTCCACCAATAGATCCGACGGTTAAGGTAGATTCCGGTGCAGGATATACTCCCGTAACATAAAGTAGTCCGCCTATTAAAATTACTATGAGCAAGGACAACATAATGATCTTTGATTTGATTAATCCGTTCTGATTATTTAACATTAACCCTCCAATTATTTATTATTATTTAAATTTATTAGCCTTCAGATATTTGTCAATCTTTATTTTATATAAATCTTTATAAAATAATTGAACTGATACTAAGTGTAAATAATTATTGTTTTGAATATTGAAGTTATGTGAATATCTTTGTTTGTGCTAAAAAATTTCTTAACTATCAGATTGTTTATTAATAAGTTTCATAAAAGGCGGGAGTTAGTAGAAAAATATTTGATATTATTCTATAGTCTTTAGTTGATTAAATTTAAATTAATTGATTTTTAAAGAGTATATCATTAAATTACAAGTGACCTCCAAGATGCTTTAAAGCATCTTGGAGGTCACTTGTAGTGTAGTTAAGACTTTTGAATAATGTTATTGTGCCTGCAGGGATGCTCGCAAAACAGTAGTTTTTGGACAGTTTTTGGGAATTTGGATGATAATCTTATGTTTTTGAATTACATAAGTGATTATATTAATTAAATTTTAAAGACTTGAGGATTGTTAAAAAGTTTGGATATGATTTTTTTATACAGTCAGTATTATCAATAAATATTTCTGGTAGATTACCGTTGATTTTTGATATTAATTGCATTGCAACAAAAATCATTGCAAATCGATGGTCATTATAGGTCTTTAAGTAACATTTCGCCGGAAAATTTGTTGAGGGAATTATATGTATATAATGACCGTAACTAATTGCATTACTTCCTAATAGTTTAATATTCTCTATTATTGCATTTACTCTTTTAGATTCTTTTTGATTTAATGTTTGGATGCCTTTGATGATTACTTCTTTGTTTAGAAGAACGCTTAGAAAAGCTAAACTGATAATTTGGTCAGGCATATAGTTGAAATCAAATACTAAAGGCAAATCAGATACTTCTTTTATGGTAGATTGAAGGAAACAATAATAATGATTTGAATTTATCTTCTTGCAATTTAACTTTGTTAAAGTAGTTCTGAAACTGTAATCAGGTTGAAGTCTATTGATACTTTGTTTGATAAATATTTTTTTGTTAGTCATTAACCCGATAATAAACAAATAGGGTGCTGTAGAATAGTCAGGGTCACAAATAAATTCATTGTTGTTATTTAATAGAGATTCATTTGCTTGATAAGCGTATTGATAAAAGCATAATGAGGTATCAATATTTAGTATCTTAAGTATTTTTATTGTTGTCTTTACATAAGATTTTGAAGCAATATTATTATAACTTTTTATAAATATCTTAAAATTCTGATTTGCAGAAAAGAGAAGTAAACTACTTAAAAATTGACTGCTTTCACTACTATCAATTTCAAATTTGAGTGATTTTGAATTATTAATAAATGGTTTTATAAAGATTTTATCGTCAATTTTTTCAATATTTGCTCCTGCATCATTCAGACATTGAATAAGACTATCTATTGGTCGGGTTTTAAGTACATTTCCTAATGTTATGATTGAAAGATATTCTGATTTTAAATTATTAGTATGCTTGTAAAAAGCAATAAACGGTAAAATAAATCTTAACGTAGTTCCTGATTCATTGATAGTTAAAAAAATAGTTTCTGTTATTTCGAAAGGTTTTGAGGTTTGTTGAATAAATAAGCTGTTATCATTTTGAGAATGTATATATGGTTTATGAAAATTATTATAAATATTAAGAAATTCTATAACATCGTTACATAGGTTGAAATTTTTGATTGTAAAATTTATATTACGGTATAAACAGATAGTTAATAGTCTGTTTATTATAGATTTAGAACCAAGTAAATCTATATATTGATCATCAAAATTAGAGTTATTATCTTTTTGAGAAGAAAAAGGCATCATAATCATATCCAAACGAAATATAAGTAAAGAGACTTTTAGAGTTAGATTTAGTACTATTTTGGTTTACTCCTAAACCAACTTTAATAGGAGCTATAGGGGTTTTGTATCCTGCAACTATACCAAATCCAAAAAGTGATTCATCCATATACACCCATTTATCTGTGTTCCCATAAGTTAAGTGATTAGCTTTTATGTCAACAAATAATCTATGTAAAGGCATTATTCTAATTCCGATAGTACTTATTCGATAAAATGGGGCTGATATTTCATTAGAATTTAATCCAATAAATTTGTCAATCCCTCCAATATAAAAAGGGTCTTCTTTTAGGGGTTCAGTTTTAAAATATGTCCCATATTCTCCGGAAACTAAAATAGTAAATTTTTGGTTAATTGGGATAGCGATATTTGTTTGAGTCTGAAGTTTTTTATATCCAAGTTCGCTATATTTTCCTTTTTGCGCTGTTATATATTTAGTAAAAGATTGGATACCTTTGGTATAAAATGGATAATCATCTAAGCTTTCATAATAAAATTTAATTCCACCACCTGAACTATAGATAGTTTTATCAAAAAGATCATCATCTGCAATATCTCGAGAAAATTTTAACTGAAAATGATATAGGTAAGGTTCTATGGTTAAGTTTTTTACCGGATATAAACCTATACCTGTAGTTGCTCCGAGTTCTAAGGCATTATAACTTTTTGTTTTGTAGTGATTATCATCGTAAGTATAAATTTGCTCTTCTTTTACATAAGGGAAAAAACGATAATAAAGAGTATAGTCTTTTAAGATATTTTTAACAAAATCAATACAAAATTCTTGTTTACCTCCGATTGAAGTATTTATAAAGACATTAGAGTTTTTAATTAGATAATTGTTTAGACTTAATACAGTACTCGCTGTTAACCCGATATCTTGATTGTAGGTAATATTAAAACTTAGTTGATTGATAGGTTTTTCTTTAACTACAATGATTAACTCGTAATATGAGGTATTTCTCTTTTTGTCAATTTTTTGATTTATTCTTGGATATATCTGATCAAAAAGTTCACTTGCATAAGCTTTTTTAAAGTTTTTAATTACGTCATCTTTTGAATATAATCGATTTATTTTTAGTCCGACGTAGTCTTCTACAGTAGAATTACTTAAATATCTATTATTTAATATGGAAATCTCTTTGAATTCTATTTTTTCCGGTAAATAGTTAGTAAATTTATGGTTTTTTCGTTGTTTGAATTTTGAGAGTTGTTGAAGCTCGTTATAATGCTTTAGAGCTTCATAGTAGCCTATGTCTATAATTTCTTGAGCTTTATCAAATTCTAAAGTTGAAAATTGTTCAGTATCAGGGAAAAGTAAAATATCAGCAAATAGTTCTGCCGGTGATTGTTTATATTGCATACCAATTCCGATAGTTTGATTTAGTATTTGAACAATATTTTTTAAGTCTTTAGCTTTTGAAAGTTTAGTATTGCTTTTTAGTCCAATAATAAAGTTCATTCCATATTGATCAGCAATATCCGCCGGGAAATTTTGTGCAATTCCACCATCTATAAAATATTGATTATTAATTTCCATAGGCATAAATACACTTGGAATGGAGCTACTTGCTCTTAAAGCATCAGCAAGAGAGCCATTTTCGAAAATTTTTAGTGATCCATTTTCTAAATTAGTCCCGGTGCAAACAAAGGGTAAAGGTAATTGTGAAAAGTTATTTATATGAGCTACTCGCCACGTTTCGTAAAAGAATTGCAAATGGATATTATTGCCTATAATTAATCCTTGAGGTAGGCTTGGTTTGAATCTTTTATCAAGATTAAACGTGATATTAGAAGAAGGTAACCATTTCTTTTGTCCAATATAAAGATCATTACGAGCTACTTTATCTGTGAGTAAATCCTCCCAGTTTATCCTTGTAACTATTTTTTCTATTTCTAAAGCTGAATATCCGCTTGCATATAAACCACCGATAATTGCACCCATACTAGTGCCAAATATATAGTCAATTTCGATATTTAACTCATCTATAACTTTTAACATACCAATATGTGCAAATCCTTTTGCACCTCCTCCGCTAAGAACTAATCCAATTTTTGGTTGATTAAGTTCTTCAGCAGACAAAGGTAATAATAAAAATATATAAATTATTAAATATAATAGTTTTTTCATTTTTATACATTTAATTATTATCATCTTTTTGTCAATAATTTTTTTAAGTTTTTGTGTATTATCTGTGTGTGTATTAGAATTTTATTATAATTTTTATCTTTATAGAGATATTCTTTAATATCATAATCGATACTTACTTACGGTCTATGTTTGTAGATTTTATTATTTAAGTAGAAAATCTTTTAAAAATACGGTCCTTAACTATCCTCAATAAAACTTATTATGTATAAATATAAAAAAAATATTGACTTTTCTAAAGGTTTTGATTTTATGTTAATTGAGAAGGGAATTGATTATGGTAGGTTCATTTTTTGATAAGGTTTATCATGGTTTGCTTGGTTTGAGTTTATTATTTATGACCAGTTATACAGGTAACGATGCCCGTATCGGTAAATTTTCTTATTATGTTTCAGAACAAAATATTATAGTTAATTGTCAGATAGAAAATGCTTTTGAGAATGATTTTGAAGAGATATTTTTATCTGGAATAGATATCCCTATTTGTTTTGAAACAAAGCTTACATCAAAGAAGCTAAAGATTGCAAAAGAAGAATTTGAATATCATATTAGGTGGATAAGCAAAAATGAACATTGGGAAGTAACTTTGGAAAACCAAGATTATACTTTTTATACTAATGATTATGATTTTTTGATTGAGGAGATATCTAAGATAAAGATAAAGTTTGATGTTGACTTATCAGAGTTTCAAGAACTTGATTTTGAGTTAAAGGCATCATTACCAAAATTGTATATTCCATCAATTAAGAAAGAAGTGGATTTAATGTTATTATGGAAATTAAAATCTCCAACACTTACAAAAAAAATAGCTTTTACGGGAGTATAAATGAAAAGAAAAATGGGTTTTAGTGCTTTTGTGATTATAATTTTTATTATTATTTTTGCTTCCAGTTTAACTATTTTAAATAATTATTATACAAAAAAACAGGATGAAGTTGCAGTCGCTTTTTCTCAATTAAGAGATAGTGAAGAGATATTTAAGGATTTAGAATTGAAAACTGAACAAGACAGGGTATTGGTTTCTACTCTCAAAACAAATATTGCTCAAACTCTTGCCGGTATTAAGCTTATACAAAGTGAATCCAGATTATATTCTTCTTTAATGTTTTTTACGCTCTTTCTTGTCTCGGTTATTGTATTTGTTTTAATTATTACTAAGCTTACTAAACCATTACATGAACTTCAGAAGGCTTCTGAATTGATCAAAACCGGTGATTTTAATGTTTTTATCAAACCTTCCGGTATAAAAGAAGTAAAGAATCTTATTAACTCGTTTAATGAAATGTCTAAAGAATTGGATAATACTCAGCAGAAGCTATTAATAGCACAAAAACAATTAATCTGGAAAGATTTATCAAGGATTCTTACTCATGAAATTAAAAATCCTTTAACCCCAATTCAATTGACTATGCAAAGATTGGAAGAAAAATTTTATTCTGATTTAAATAAATTTAATGATATATTTCCCGAATCCTTACAGCTTGTTTACCAAGAAATTAATAATTTGCAAAATTTAGTAACTTCATTTTCTACCTTTGCAAAAGATATACAACCAACACAAACAGTCTTTGATCCTGCTCATGCTATTAATGATATAATTAAACCTTATCAACAAAAATATTCTATAGAAATTAATTTAGAAGATAATCATCGGATAAAGTTTGATAATACTCATTTCTATCAGATAATAACTAATATTTTTCAGAATGCTGTTGAATCATCCTCTCCTGAAGCAAGTATTTTTATTAGCTTAGAAAAAATTCATTCTTATGTTGTCTTAAAAATCCGCGATCAAGGTTCAGGGATAGCTAAGGAGGATTTATCTCGAATATTTGAGCCTTATTTTACAAAGAAAAGTAAGGGTACCGGGTTAGGCTTAGCTCTTGTGAAAAAATTATGTGATGCTAATCATTGTATTATTAGAGTAAAATCAAAATTGAGAGAAGGGACAGAATTTGAATTGATTATGGAGGAAGTAAGTGAAAATTCTGATAATAGATGATGAAAAAAATATATGCATTAGTTTAAAAAATATCTTAGATGACGAAGGTTATACTACTCAATGGATTAATTCTTGTAAAGAAGCGTATCGCCTTTTAGATGATTTTGAACCGGAATTAATAATTTTAGATGTTAAACTTAAAGACGAAAATGGTTTAGATTTTTTGGAAGATATTAAGAATAAAAAGTTTGATATTCCTGTCATTATGATTTCCGGACATAGCGGTATTAGAGAAGCAGTTCAAGCTATGAAGGTTGGGGCTTTTGATTTTTTAGAAAAACCTTTAAATTTAACTCGTGTAAAATTAACTGTTTTAAATGCATTAGATTTTTATAAATTACGTAATGATTATAGACGACTAAAAACAGATTTTGCTGAACATTATAAGATTATTGGTAAAAGTGATGCATTACTTAGCACTTTAGAATTAATTAAAAAACTTGCAAAAACAAACTCTCGTGTTTTGATACGTGGGGAATCAGGAACAGGTAAAGAGTTGTTTGCTTATGCTTTGCATCATATGAGTATAAGAAAAGAACAACCTTTTATAAAATTTAATTCTGCTGCAATTCCTTCTGAATTAGTTGAAAGTGAGTTATTTGGTTATGAGAAAGGAGCTTTTACCGGTGCAATAAAGTCAAAAAAAGGAAAGATTGAATTAGCTGATGGTGGTACTTTATTTCTTGATGAAATTGGAGATATGAGCTTATCTGCTCAAGCAAAGATACTTAGAGTTTTGCAAGAAGGAGAATTACAAAGAGTTGGCTCAAATAATACAATTAAGGTTGATACAAGAATCATTGCTGCAACTCATAAAAATCTTGAAGAAATGGTTAGTAATGGGAATTTTAGAGAAGATTTATTTTATAGATTAAATGTAGTGCCGGTGATATGCCCTCCTTTAAGAGAAAGAAAAGATGATATACCTATTTTAATAGAGTACTTTACTCAAAAATTTTCTTCAGAACTTAATATAAAATTAAAGAGTTTTTCAACCGAAGCTTTAGAGTATTTACAACAGTGGGATTTCCCGGGAAACATAAGAGAGTTAAAAAATCTAATTGAAAGATTATATATATTGATTGATTCGGAATTAATTGATAAGAATGACTTAATCCCTCATCATAGCATAGAAAAAAGAGAAATTGATGATGATTTCTGGATTGAAACAAAATTGTTTAATGATAAAAAGTTAGATTTTGAAACTAAATATCTTAGTACTCAATTGAAACTAAATGATTATTGTATTTCAAAAACAGCTAATCTTTTAGGTTTGCAACAATCAAATTTATCCAGAAAATTAAAAGAATTAAATATAAATCCTAAGGAGGAAAAATGAGAGCAAAATGGTATTTTTTAGGTTGTCTTACTTCTGTTGTAATAGTAATTTTACTTATAATATTATCAGTTAACAGTTTAGTTAAGATGTCAAAGAAAACTCAGGTTTCAAAAATTTCTGAAGATTCAGTATTATACCTCAAATTATCCGGGTATATTTCAGAATATTCTACTGTAAATGATGCAAGATTTCAGTTTGTACCTACATCAGCTCATGACATTATTACAAAGATTAAAAAAGCTAAAACAGATGAGAATATTGAGTCAGTAGTTATTAGACCGGAATTTATTGTTTGTGGTTATGCGGTAGCAAATGAAATTAGACAAGCTTTGAATGATTTTAAAGAATCAGGTAAAAAGGTTTATGGTTATATTAATATGGCTAGTCAAAAAGATATCTTTATCTTAAGTGCCGCTAATAAGGTATATATAAACCCTTCTGCTTCTGCAGGTTTTATGTTACACGGTGTTGGAGGTAATTTTGCTTTTTATAAAGATATGTTATCAAAAATTGGTGTAGAAGTTCACGTTATTAGAGCGGGTAAATATAAGGCTGCAGGTGAAAGTTTTTCTAGAAGCAGTATGTCAAATGAGTATAAAGAAAATATCTCAATAATGTATAAAGATTTGTATGATCAATTAGTTACTGATTTAGCTAATAATTATGAAATGTCTGAACAAAACGTAAAATTCTTATTTGAAGATAGAGAAGAATATTTTGTTAATTTAGAAAAAAGTAAAGAGTTTAATATTATTGACGACTTACAACAATTTGATGATTTTCTAAAAGAGATTGGTGTTAAAGAAAGTCAATTAGTTAAACTATCAAAATATAATCCTTCAGATGAAAAGTTAAAATTTAATAAGATTGCAGTTGTATATGCTCAGGGTAATATTGTATCAAATAAGCCAAGTTTTAATGAAATGAATATAAACTCTGAACAATATCTAAAAATATTAGATGATATAGAGAAAGATGACACTATAAAAGCAGTAGTACTAAGAGTCAATAGTCCCGGGGGTTCTGCTTTAGAATCAGATATAATATATCATAAAATTAATAAATTAAAAGAGAAAAAACCTGTTGTTGTTTCAATGAGTGATGTTGCTGCTTCCGGAGGTTATTATATCTCAGCTAATGCTAACTATATCTTTGCGGATCCATACACTATAACCGGCTCTATTGGAGTCATTGGAATGCTACCGGATTTATCACAAATGTCTCAAAAAATTGGAATTAATACTGAGACTGTTGGTTATGGTAAATTTTTAAGTTCTTATGATATGTGGAATGCTTACAATAAAGATTTTGAAAGAGGTTTACAAGTTGGCATTAATGATGTATATAATGAATTTTTAACCAGAGTCTCTGAAGGTAGAAATATACCTTATAATGATGTAGATAAGATTGCTCAAGGTCAAGTTTGGTCTGCAAAAAAGGCTTTAGAATATAAATTAATTGATGAGATAGGTTCTCTTGAGGATGCTATTAATAAGGCATCTGAGATTGTGTTTGAAAACAATTTTTCTTTGGTTTATTATCCTCAGAGAAAGAATTTTATAGAATTTATTATGGAAGATAATCTTGATTTTAATCTAATGAAGATGGCTATAAAAAATGAAGTTCCGGAATTATTGCTTAATGATACTGAGGATTATTTACAAATAATTGATGAAATTCAAAATAATCCTATTCAAATGAGAATGGAATATCTTTTGGACGTTAATTAAATAATCCATAATGTGAATAAATAAAACCGGCTAAGTTTATAATATTTATGCCGGTTTTTTTATCTAATAAATTTATTACTTTACAAAATCCTTGTGCAAAATATTCTTGTAAAAAAAATTATGGAGGCATAAAATGAGAGAAAAAATTCAAGAAGTAATCAATAAAGTTCGCCCTGCATTACAGGCTGACGGTGGTGATGTTGAACTTATTAACGTACTTGAAGACGGAACTGTTGAAGTAAGACTTAAAGGTGCTTGTGGTAGTTGCCCTATGGCTACTTTAACTTTGAAAAATGGTATTGAAAGAGTCCTTAAAGAAGAAATTCCTTTTGTAACAAAAGTTGTTTCTGTTTAATAATAACACTGGAGTATTAATGAAAAAAATTTTCTTTATTGTACTTGTTTTGATAGGTGTTAATCTATTTGCATCAGTAAAAATTAATGATATCTTCTTGGAGTATAATAGTGATCCTAATTTTGAAAGTTTTACTAAGGCGTATAATTTTTTGAATATTTCAGCTGATTATGATACTACGATGTCACCTTATGTGTCATATCTTTATTTAAGCTTACTTCATAAAAATGAATATAATAGAATGCTTGAACTACTTATGTCTAATGTTGACTATATGAACTCTCAAATGAAATTTCAAATTGCTAATTTGTTATTAGATGATAGTAAATATGATGAAGCCATTAATTTATATAATCAAGTTACTGATGATATTCCTGATTGGTCTTGTGCTTGGCGACATAAAGGTAAAGCTCTCTTGATGATAAAAGATTACAACAATGCTGAAAAAGCATTAGAAAAATCAATTGAAACAAGAGAAGGTCATTATGATGCTTATTTGAATCTTGCCGAAGTCTATTATGCTCAAAAAAAATATAAAGATGCAAAAAGAATAATTGAACAAGGATTTCAATATCAAGCAATTGATGTTAAAGATGAGGATGATTATTCTATAGAATATGTTCATTTCTTATATCTTGATATTTTAAGAGCAAGTAAAGATAAGAATACTAAGAATTTTGAATCCGAAGTGCGTAGTAAATTTCCTGATAGTCAATATTGGGATAAGAAATAATTCTAAACAAATTTTTAAAAAAGAAGTCGATATAGACTTCTTTTTTTTACTTCTAAAAACTACGAATTAGTAATAAATTTTCTATATAAATAAAAGTCTTCTTCTTGATCGTAAGATATAAAAGCAGTTTCATTGATAACAGATAGAAGAGGATGTTGTATCGGGATTATCATTTGCACGATCAACATTTCTTGTTCAATTGATTTTTTGATGATAAAATTAATTGCATTATTAAATAAAATTAATAAGTCCTTATTTAAAGGTTGATTATATGAAATATAAATTAGGTTTGTCTCATTTTTGTCATTATTGTAATTAACTCCTATATTTAGTTCAAAATCTTGTTCTTTAAAATTATAATGTACTATCTTTTTACTTGCTACAGTTTTTAAATATTTTATATATCTATTTTCTATAGGAATACCTTTCCAACCTAAAAATAGTCTGTTGGATAAATTAAAGTCACTATTAAATAAGAATTGTAATATTATTTCAGTATTGGTAATTACATTAATATCAGGTTTTTGATTATTACGAATATGTTTGTAATTGTTTAACTCGATTAATTTAAATGACGCCTTATTGATGAGTTCAAATCCATTTCTTAGGGCAATTTTATTTGATGCTATATTGTCAAAATAGCTTGAGAGTTCGATTTGTTCTATTTGAGGGTAATTATCTTTTACGTGCTTTAATATGTATTGATAAAAGGCATTAGCAATCCCTTTGATATTGCAATGAGGATCGGCTCTAAGTCCTTCAATCCATACAATATCCGGTACGTTTATGCTTAATTTACATAAACCATATACAGTTTTATTGATTTCCAGCCCGATAAATTCTCCATTTGAATCATTAACCCATTTTTCTGCTATATAGGGCATATAGTCGTCGCCATCCCATATATCTATGCAAATTTCTTTAATTCTTGGCAAATCTGATATTTGGAGTTTCCTGAAATTGCACAATGAATAATTGTCTTTTAGGTCTATTACAGGCATATCTTTAACTATTTTTGCGTGATTATTGTATTCTGATAAGATTTGAGAAAATAGATTTTTTATATGTTCTTCAGTATAGTTAAAGTATTTATTGACCATAGTCCAGCTAATACTACTTTCTCGTTGAGCTAAACATTCATTTGAGGGTAAAATAGTTATATATTTATTATCAGTAGTCATCCAAAAAGGATATATTTTACAATACAAAGGTCTTACTTCGTCGGGTAGGATACATTGACCAAACTTATTTTTACCTGTTTTTTTTTGGAATATACAATGATTATCAATAGTTTTTAGCCTAAAACATCTATTATTTGTATAAATTTTTTCAAATATTGGATGATAATGTTTAACAAGTAAATTAATTTCTTGATCTGTTTTATATTCTTCTATTATAAATTCTTTTTGATTGATTTGTGAGTATTCTTTAATCCTGTTTATGTCATTAATAGAAATGCCTATATAGCCTTGATTGTTATGTTCATTGATTAAACAACAACCTTTGCCTTGTTTATGACAATCTGCACAGATATGCGACATTATAACTCCATCTTAATTTTTTTAATTAGAATATGTAAATCAGCATATCTTGTCAAGTAAATATTCGGAATTTTGTCTTGACAAATTTATGTTAATGGAATTTTGTTATTAAAATCAAAAAATATTACTTCAACATTTGTTTGAAGCAATGGAGGAACAATGGATGATTTGAGAAAGGTGTTATTTCTAATGTCTTTATTTATGTTATTTAGTGGTTTGTGTCTTAATGCCGGTAATTATAATTTATCAGATTCTATTCCGGTTGATGATGCTGTTAAAATTGGCAAGTTAGAGAACGGACTTACTTATTATATTAAGAGAAATAATTTACCGGAGAATTTTGCAGAATTAAGACTTGTGGTTAAAGCCGGTTCAGTGCTTGAAGACGATGATCAAGCTGGATTAGCTCATTTTACTGAACATATGGCTTTTAATGGAACAAAAAATTTCCCAAATAACACTTTAGTTGAATATCTGAATACAGTTGGCAGTGGTTATTCTGGTGGACTTAATGCCTTTACTTCTTTTGATGAAACAGTATATATGCTATCTTCAAGAACTGATGATGCTGAACAATTAGATAAATCATTTTTAATTTTAAGTGATTGGGCAGATAGATTAAGTTTTGATTATGATGAAATTGATAGTGAACGAGGAGTTATTGTTGAAGAGTGGAGAGGTGGAAGAGGTGCAAATGAAAGAATGGGAAATAAACAACGAGAAGTTTTATTTGCTAATTCTAAATATGCAGAAAGAATGCCGATAGGGACTTTGGATGTTATTGAAAACTTTGATTACCAAAGAATAAAAGATTTTTATAATGATTGGTATAGACCTGATTTACAAGCTATAGTAGCGGTTGGTGATTTTGAAGTTGAAGATATTGAAGCCTTAATTGTAAAGTATTTTTCTAATATTGAAATGCCGAAAAATGTTAAGGAAAGACCTTACTATACCATTCCTGAACATAATGAAACCTTGTATTCTTTCGTGACAGATAAAGAAGCTACACATACTATTATTTCTGTTGTTTATAAACATCCTACCAAAAAAATTGAAACAATAGCTGATTATAGAGAAGAGTTAATCACAACTTTATTAAATACTATGTTGAATGTTAGATTTTCCGAGATATCAAGATCAGCTGAATCACCATTTTTGTTTGCTAATGCTGCAAAATATAATATGGTGGCACCATTAACTAATTATAATCTTTTTGCTCAAGTAGAAGAAGACTCTGTTTTAACAGGTTATAATGCCCTTTTTACTGAAATCGAACGTGTTAAACAACACGGCTTTTATCAATCAGAATTATTAAGAGCTAAAGATATGATTATTCGAGATTATGAAAAGGCTTATTTAGAACAAGATAAAACAAATTCAAATAGATCTATATGGTCCTATGTGTATAATTTTTTAAGAGAAACTCCTTGTACCAGTGAAAAACAAGCCTTTGATATTGTCACAGAAATATTACCTACTATAAATCTTGATGATATACATAACGCTATAGATTATTGGATGACAGAAAAAAATAAAGTTGTTACTTTGATGGGAATTGATAAACCTGATTTTGAAATTCCTGAAGTTTCTGAGGTAGAAGATATTTTCAATCAAGTTAAAAATAAACAACTTCAAGCATATAAAGAGAATTTGATTGAAGAACCGTTACTTGCAAAAAGCCCACAAAAAGTAAAAGTTAAAAAAGCTAATTATGATAAAAAAAATGACCTTTATCAGTGGAAATTAAAAAATGGGGCTACGGTTTATCTTAAAAACACAGATTATAAAAATAATGAAATCCTGTTTAGTGCGTTTAGAAAAGGTGGATTATCAACAGCAGATGATGATATGTATTTATCAGCGAAAGTTGCAGCCGGAATAATAATGGAAAGTGGTATCGGTTCATTTGATAAAACACTTTTAGATAAATATTTATCAGCTAAAGATGTTAATCTTAGATTAGATATTAGAGCAAAAAATGAGAGCTTATCGGGCAGAAGTAGCGTTAAAGATATTGAAACTATGTTTCAAATGATGTGGTTATATTTTAATGAACCTCGAAAAGATGATATTGCTTTTGATACTTGGAAAAGAAAAACTCATACCAATCTGGCTAATGTATCCCAAAGCCCGGAATATACATTTAATGATAGTTTATATAGTCTATTATATGACAATCATCTTCGGTCAAGACAATTGCAACTCTCTGATATTGTAAATATTAATCTTGATGATGCTTATAGTTTCTTTAGACAAAGATTTGGGTCTGTTGATGGTTTTAACTTTATTTTTGTTGGTAATTTAGATAAAGATACTTTGCATAGTTTTATTGAAACATATATTGCGACATTACCGAAAGGGGATGTTGTAAATCAAATTATCGATAAAAATATTCGTTATAATCAAAATAAAGCTCAAAAAAATGTTTTTAAAGGTCAAGACGAAAAAAGTTTAGTAAGAGTAATGTACACTAATGATTATAAATATGATATCGAAGATAACGTTGTTATGACTGCTGCTAATAGTGTCCTCTTTGAACTCCTTTTGGAAAATATTAGAGAAAAAATGAGTGGAGTATATAGTATTTATCCTTATCCTTCAATCGAAAATAAGCCTTACGGGCAAATTGCTTTACATATAGCTTTTGGTTGTGATCCTAATAGGGTAGATGAAATATTAGAAGCTGTTGATGTAGAGATAGCAAAGATTAAGAATAATGAATTTGATGAAAAATACTTAGATACTTTTAAAAATACTTATAATAAGAAATTAGAAGTTCAAGCAAAAACAAATAATTACTGGCTTGATAAAATGGAAGATCTAATTTTTAATGAACAAAATTTTAAACATTTTCATACAGCTGAAGAATATGTAAATAAAATTATGAAAGATGATGTGGCTAATATGATGAAAAGATATATAAATTTTGATAAAAAATTGGTTATTATTTTATATCCTGAAAATTATCTTTCGATAGATTAATAATTAATTGTTTCTTTGAGGCTTGTAGTTTTATATAGAAATTATGAGCCTTATATTATTAATAATAAATGATTACATATTAATAAGTTTCTATAACAGCGACTTATGTTGCTGTTATTGATTTGAGTCTCTAATCGCGATTATCGTAGCTTGACCATCTTGGTCGAGAATTTTGTAGCTTGATCATCCTGATCGAGAATTTCGTAGCTTGATCATCCTGATCGAGAATTTCGTAGCTTGATCATCCTGATCGAGAAAATATGCACTTATCGATCTGGAAGATCGATGTACGATTCCTTAACTTAATGACATTGAGCTCAATGTACGTTGATTATCTTGATCGATTAGGCAAGAAGGGACTTGAAGACAAAGAGTTCTATAAGCTCCTGGCTTGTAGCAAAAAGAGTTCTATAAGTTCCCGGCTTGTAGCAAAAAGAGTGCAAGCAAGGATGCTCGCACAACATTTCGCCGGACTCGACTCACACTCGCTTCGCTTCGTTGTAAATCAAGTCCGGCTGTATTACTGTATTAAGTAAATACAATTAAAATATTTTTTGGTAATAATGACATAATTTGTTTAATAGTTTTAAATATTAATATCAAATAAAAATAATTTATTAAGTAAATTTAGTTTACGTATGTGTATATTTTAATGTTTGTATTATCGTCTATGAAGCTAAAGTTTAACTTTTCAATGGTTTATGATTTTGCAATTTGGGCAATTATTTCAAGTAAGGTACAGGAGACCTACAGGAAGGAATGCTTCCTGTAGGTCACCTGTACCAAAGCTGTAGAATCCTTGTGTTTATGGTGTTATTTTCTGATTTGATAAAGTTTTATGTATTGTAAACAAATTTCAATTAATCGCAATTTGTGTAATAACTATTAATTTATAAACATAAAGATTTAAAATTAAAAATATATGATAATAGAAACGACAGTTTTATATTTTTATATGATAGTTGTGTTAGTAAGTAAAAAACAAAAAAATCTTGACTAATAATAATGTTGATAATTGATTGCAGAGATTAGAATATTTATTTTTGAATAGATTATAAGGAGATTAATATATGAATAAGATAATAATATTATCAGATACTCATCAAAATAAAGATTTGTTGCAGAGAGTTTTAGAACAAAATCAAGACAGTAAGTATTTGATTCATCTTGGAGATGAACCTGATGATTTAGAATATTTTCCGGAGCTAATCTCTGAAATGTATATATATAGTGTTTTTGGGATTTATCATCAAGCATGGAGGCAAGAAAATTCAGTTTTAGATTTTTTTATCCAAATAAATGATAATTATGCACTTAATTTTCATATAGCTCACGTTAAGGAACATCATACGATAGTTAATTCAAAAGAAAAAGGAATAAATTTGTATTGTTTTGGACATACACATCATAGGTATTTCGAGCAAGTTTATGATAGTACATATTTTTTAAACCCCGGTCATTTGAAGAAATTATTTGATAGGGGAGAGAAAGCCGGATATGCAATTATTGAGCATAATGAAGTTTTAAATCAGATAGAGTTATTTTTTAAAGATTATCAATCAAATATTATAGAAAGGTATATTTTATAAATGGATTCTGTATATTTAGTTATTTCGCAAAATGGGCGAATATTAAAATTTTTTGTGATATTTTTATTGGTATTGATTTTATATTGGTTTTATAAAGTAAGGAAAAGAGCATATAAAACAAATATTTCTGACGGTGATATACCTGCTCATTTATGGTTTTATTCTCAATTAGTAGATATTGAGATTGGAGCAAGTAGAGCTTCATCGAGTAACCTTAAAAAGAAATTTATAAAATTTTTATATCGAAAGTATAAATTTACAAGTTACGAAGTTAGGAAATCAACTATTTTTGAAGTTGTTAGGTTGAAAGAAGCTAATAATGAAGTTTTAGGATTGTACGGTGAGATATGGAACAATATAGAAGATTTGAAACACAGTAACAAGAAGGAAGTTATTTCATATATAAAAACAATAAAAAAGTTTTTTAATAAAGAGGATGTATCAGGATGGCTGAATCAAAGAAAGCAAATGAAACAGAATCAAAGACAATGTAATGATTGTTAACGGAGGAATAAATGTCAATAATGGATGAAATTCACAGAAAGGTTATCGACCAAAGTCAAGCTTTAGATAACGTAGTTTCCGAATTATCAAAATGTATAGTAGGTCAAGAATATATGATAGAGCGAATGTTAATTGCTTTATTATGTAACGGACATATTTTATTAGAAGGTGTACCCGGTTTAGCAAAAACCTTGGCAGTAAGTTCATTATCAGAGACTTTAGATGCAAGTTTTAAACGTCTTCAATTTACGCCTGATTTATTACCCGCAGATTTGATAGGAACACTTATTTATAATCAAAAGAGTAGTGAGTTTGAGCCGCGTTTAGGTCCAATATTTGCTAATTTAATCTTAGCTGATGAAGTTAATAGAGCTCCTGCAAAGGTACAATCAGCTTTACTTGAAGCAATGCAAGAAAAACAAGTTACAATTGGTAATAACACTTATCAATTGCCAAAACCATTTATAGTAATGGCAACTCAAAACCCTATCGAGCAAGAAGGAACTTATGCTTTACCGGAAGCACAGGTTGATCGTTTTATGCTTAAGTTATTGATTACTTATCCTAAAAGAGATGAAGAGAGAGCTATTTTAGATCGGATGGTAAATGATGAACCTATCAAGTTATCTAAAATATTAACACCTGAACAGATTTCTGAGATGCGTGCTACAGTTAAAGATATATTTATGGAAGATAAGATAAAAGACTATATTTTAGATTTAGTTTTTGCTACTCGTGAACCCGGTAAGTTTAAAAATTTACATTTAATTAAGCCACTTATTGAATGTGGAGCCTCTCCTCGTGCAACATTATATTTAGCAAGAGCTGCAAAAGCCCACGCTTTTTTACAGCATAGAGCTTATGTTATTCCTGATGACATAAAAGCAATAGGAAAGGATGTTTTAAGACATAGAATCATATTGACTTACGAAGCAGAAGCAGAACAAAAAACTACTGATGATATAATTAATATAATTTTTGATGAAATTGAGGTACCATAAAGAAATATGGAAACTTCTGAAATATTAAAAAAAATCAGAAAGATAGAAATAACAACTAAAAAGCTGGTTAATGAAGTGTTTTCCGGTGAATATCATTCTATGTTCAAAGGACATGGCTTAGAATTTGCTGAAGTTAGAGAATACCAATCCGGTGATAGTTTTAAAGAAATTGATTGGAATGTTACTGCAAGATATGGTCATCCATATATAAAAAAGTTTAATGAAACAAGAGAGTTAAACGTCATTTTTTTGGTTGATGGCAGTTCTTCAACAGTTTTTGGAACTCAAAATATGCTTAAAAATGAGTTGATTACAGAGATTACGGCTCTTTTATCTTTTTCAGCTTTGTCAAATAATGATAAAGTAGGGTTATTACTTTTCGCTGATGATATTGAACAGTATTCTCCGCCGAGAAAAGGTAAGAAATATGCTCTAAAGATTCTCAGAGATATATTGTATTACCGTTCTCAAAATAAATCTACTAATTTAGAAAATGCTCTCAAATATCTGTGGTCTATCTGTAAGAAAAAGTCTATAATTTTTATTATATCTGACTTTATTACAGAGAATTATGAGCATAGCTTAGAGGTTCTTTCAAAAAAACACGATGTAATTGCAATTAAAGTTAATGACCCTGCAGAATTAAAGTTGCCTAATGCCGGAATCATACATTTACAATGTCCGGAAACAGGTCAGATATTAGTAGTTAATACAATGAAAAAGTCAATTCGAGAAAAGTATGATAATTTAATAGCAGATAGAGAAGCTAAGATTACAGAAAGATTTAAAAAAATGAATGTAGATTTGTTAAATATCTATACTAATAAACCTTATGTTTATGATTTAATAAAATTCTTTAAACTTAGAGTTCAAAGGAAAAAACGATAAATGCAATATGATAATTTAAAAGATTTATTGGCAAATAAGATTTATTACCTTGTAATTATTATTATATTATTTCTAATTGTGAATAATACTTTGTTAGCAAAGGATTTAACTGTAGCAAATTTGCCTGATAGCTTGTATATAGGGCAAATTATAGATTTAGAGTTTAATCTTGAAGAGTACAAACCTGAAAATATATTTTTTCAGGCAAATGAAGAAAATCAACAAATTGAAATCTATGATGTTACTCCCGTAAAAGGTAAACCATGGCATTATTTATTGAGAATTGCACCTTTTGATACCGGATTAGTTCAGGTAAATAAGATCCCATTGTTTATTCAAAGTATTCAAGAATCTAAAGCTGTTTATGATACATTAATGATAAATCCTTTCAGCTTTTATGTTCAATCAGCTTTAAGTTTAACAGATACTACAATAGTAGATATATTTGCACCATCAAATTACAAATTAAAGTTTTTTGATTATCTGTTTCCGATAATATTAATTATTATAATTGTAATAACGATTTATTTGCTTAGAAAATTTATCAAGAAGTTTAAAAATAAAGAAAAGATAAATCCAATTTTTGTTGATAATAGACCTGCTTGGTTGAAGGCAGTCGAATTAATTGAAAAACTTAAAGTAAAGAATTATATCAATTCAAAGAATTTTTTAGAATTTTATTTTGAGTTATCTTATATATTAAGATTTTTTATTGAGAATCAGTTTAGGATAAAAGCCTTAGAGATGACTACTCCTGAATTAAAAAGATATTTTCAGGGGAATCTTAATAATATATTGAAAGCTAACGATAATGAAGTAGATACACTATCCAATAACTCATTATTGCTTGAAAATAATTATAATGAAATTTTGAAGATATTAAGTTCTATGGATAGAGTAAAATTTGCTAAGCATTCTATTGATGAGAAAGAGGCAATTGATAGTTTAAATTGGGTAGAATCTTATGTGAATTTATTTAAGGATGAGTTGATAGATAAAGAAAGAAAAAAAACTAATACAAAATTTTCAGAAGATAGGTCAGAATAATGTTTAATTTTGCAAGACCATTATATTTGTTTTTATTGATTATTGTACCTTTAGTTATCTGGTTTGATATCTTTTTTATGAGAAAATTTAGTCCTAAAATAAAGTTTTCAAACATTGCATTATTGAAGCAGATACAAAAAAGAAATAGTTTAACGGCATATCTACCTATTTTGATAAAATCTATATTGTTGATATTGTTTATTTTATCACTTGCCGGACCAAGACTTTCTATTGAAAAGAAAGAACATACTACACACGGTATTGATATTGTTATGTGTATGGATGTTTCCGGTAGTATGAAGGCTGTAGATTATCAACCGGTTAATAGAATGGAAGCATCTAAAAAGGTTGCCCTTGATTTTATTAAAAAGAGAGAAAATGATCGCATTGGGATTGTTAGTTTTGCAACCTATGCTTATACTTTATCACCATTAACAACAGATTTTAATGTTTTACATACTGTTGTATCTAATATGAAAGTAGATGAAGAACAAAGCGGTACTGCTATTGGTAATGGATTAGCAATCTCAACCCTTAGGTTAAAAGATTCACCTGCAAAGTCAAAAGTGATTATTTTATTAACTGATGGAGAAAACAATGCCGGAGAAATTGATCCGGTATCTGCAGCAGAAATAGCAAAATTATACGATATAAAGATTTATCCTATTGCAGTAGCATCTCAAGGTCCGGTTGATTTCCCTGTTCAACATCCAATATATGGCACTCAATTTGTAAAACACATTTTTAATATTGATATTGATATGCTTAATAAATTAGCAGATTTAACCGGTACCGGTAAAGCAGCTACAGCATTTAATACAGAACAATTGAATAACATCCTTGAAGAAATTAACAGATTAGAGACTACAGAGATTAAGGCTAATTTTTATTATGAACATAAAGAGTTATTTGTATATTTTCTTTGGATAGCTTTATTCTTGTTGGTTATTATGATTTTATTTAAAACAATTTTTAGAATAGTTTTACCATAGGAGTTAATAGATGAATTGGGCAAATCCAAATATCCTGTTATTTTTAATACTTATACCAATTTTTTTTGTAATCTTATTTTTTATTCATAAGATTAGATATAGGCAATTAAGAAAATTTTGTGATGACAATCTTGTGGATTTTTTTAATAGTTCTTTTTCAGGTTTTTACTATAATCTGAGAACTTTTTTAATTATTCTTGTTTTTGCCTTTATTGTGATAGCTTTGGCTCGTCCCCAATGGGATAAAGAAGTAAGGATTGTTGACCAACACGGACAAGATATTGTTTTTGTAGTTGATGTTTCTAAGAGTATGGATGCAAATGATATTTCTCCAACACGTTTAGAAAGAGCTAAGAACCATATAAATCTCTTCTTAGATGAATTAAAGGGAGATAGAGTAGGCATTGTAGGGTTTGCCGGTAAAAGTGTTGTTCTTTGCCCTTTAACAACTGATTATGCCGCATTAAAGTTTATTATTTCAAGTTTGAACTCAGAAACTATTACTGCTTATGGTACTAATATTGGTTCAGCTTTACAAAGTGCATCTGAACTTTTCAATAAAGAAACTAACGCAAAAACAATAATTTTATTAAGTGACGGAGAAGACCTGGAACAAGAAGGCGTTAATATAGCTAAAAAATTTGCCACACAAGGTGTAGTTATCTATTCCCTTGGTATTGGCAGCCCTGAAGGAAGCCCTCTATTGTTAGTTAATGAAAAAGGGCAAAAGGAATATGCTAAAGATGATAAAGGTAATGTGATTGTGACAAAATTAGATGTATCTACCTTAATGAATCTCGCAAATGAAACAAACGGTAAATTTTATTTGATTTCTTCTGATTACTCAGAAATATATGAAGTTTTAAAAAAGATTGATACTAATGAAAAGTCTAAGTATTCTTCGACTCAACTTTCAAGATATAAGGAACAATACCATTATTTTGTAATTATTGCTTTGATTTTCTTGTTATTGGAAAGTTTTATTTTTTTTAAGGTTAAGGAGACTAAGATATGATTATTTTAACATATAAAAGAATATTTATGATTATAAGCATAAGTCTAATGTTTACATTTTTTTGTTTAAGTAATTGTTTTGCTGATAATAATATAAATACAGACCCTCCTCAGAATAATGATAATGTTATTGAAACACAAGAAAATCCAGTCAATAAGAAGTCAGATTCTTCTTTAAATTATGATAAAGCATTAAAAAATAATAAAGCAAGAAAATTATGGTTAGATGGAGATTATCAAAGTGCAGAAAAAGATTTTCGAAATAATGCTATCGAAAATCCAAATGAAGGATTGTTAAGATATAATCTCGGTACTGCTTTATATAAAAATCAAAAATATGAAGATGCTCAGAAAGAATTTGAGCTTGCTTTGAATGATTCTAATTTTAAACAAAAAGATAAAGTTTTGCATAACCTTGGAAATATAGCTTATCAAACAGGTGATTATGAAAAAGCACTTGATAATTACCGTAAAGCTTTAAAAGAAAATCCTGATAATATTGAAGCACGAAAAAATTTTGAAATGACAAGATTGTTGTTACAACAACAGCAACAACAGCAAAGTTCAGATAATAAAGAAAATGATAATGACGACAAGGAAGAAGAAAAACAGCAACAACAACAAAAACAGGATAAACAAAATCAAGATGAAAATCAACAGCAACAACAACAGCAACAACAACAAGAGTTAAATCCTGATAAAAAACAAGCCGAACAACTCTTAAATGCTCTTGAACAAAAACAAGAACAAGCAAAAAAAGATAATGAAACTGAAGCCTCAGGAGTAAAAAAAGGCAAATATTGGTAATTTAATGTTAAAGTATATTGAAGAATTTAAGGTTTATTTGCAGAGTCAAAATTGTGCTAAGAATACAATATTAGCTTACTTATCGGATATAAATGATTTTCATATTTACTTAATTAAAGAAAATCGTGATAATATTCATAGTATTGATAAAGAAATAATTAGGGCTTATTTGATATTTTTGATGGAAAATCATATCTCTAACCGTTCTATCTCTCGTAAGGTAAGCTCAATTAAAGTCTTTTGTAAGTTTTTATTAATTAATGATTATTTGTCAATTAACCCGGCTAAATATGTCAAGACTCCGAAATATTCTAAAAAATTACCTGTATTTTTTTCTGTAGAAGAAATATTTGAGTTGTGTGATTTACCTGTGAGCGATAATAAGTTTGGGATAAGAGATAAAGCTTTGTTTGAAATGTTTTATTCATCAGGATTGAGAATCTCTGAAGTCGCTGATATTTCTATTAAAGATATTGATTTTAAACAAAACTTGATAACAGTCATTGGTAAGGGAAGTAAAAAGAGGGTTGTCCCTATAACTATTTCTTGCATAGAAAAGTTGAATAATTATCTTAAGATTAGAGATAGTTTTAGTCCCGAAGATACAGAGATATTGTTTGTTTCAAAATCAGGAAAACAATTAGATAGAAATCAGTTATATGCAATTATGAAGAAATATATAAATCAAATTTCTTCAAAATCGGGTTATTCGCCTCATACAATAAGGCATACTTTTGCTTCTCATTTATTGCAAAATGGTGCTGACTTACTTTCAATAAAAGAAATGCTTGGGCATAGCAATTTATCAACTACCGAAATTTATACACACATTAATCCGGAAAATGTAAGAAGTGAGTACCTTAGAGGACATCCACGAGCAAAAAATGAATCACATAATAATGAAAATCAGAAAACTAAGAAATAAATATTTCTTTACAGATTTATGGAAATGTAAAAAATGTCATTAAGGAGACATAATGAATAAGTTATTTATTAGTGTGTTATTAAGTCTTGTATTGTTATTAACTTCTTGTGCCGGTGGTACATCGAAAAAAACTGATTTAAAGAATAATAAGAAAGGTATTAACAGGTGGACGACAATGGAAAATGGTCTAAAAATTAAGATATTAAATGAAGGTAATGGTGATATTGCTAAGGAAGGCGATTTAGTAAAAGTTCATTATACCGGGACATTATTAGATGGTACAAAATTTGATAGTTCAATAGATAGAAATCAAGCTTTTGAGTTTCGATTAGGAATAGGACAAGTTATCAAAGGTTGGGATCTAGGTGTTAAAGGTATGAAGATAGGCGAAAAGAGATTGCTTGAGATACCGTCAAGTCTTGCTTATGGCAAAAGAGGTGCCGGAGGAGTAATCCCACCTAATGCTGATTTAATTTTTGAAGTAGAGTTATTAGATATAAAAAAATAAATAAGGAGAAACAATGACTAATCCGTTTTTTAAACACTGGACGACAAAATACCAGGCAGTTCCTTTTGATGAAATTAAGTTTGAACACTTTATGCCTGCTATTGAAAAAGCACTTGAAATTGCAAAACAAAAGGTAAATGAATTAAAAAGTAATTCTGAAGCCCCTGATTTTAGAAATACAATTTTAGCTCTTCAAACAGCTACAGAAGATTTAAATTATCCGGTAGGGATATATTTTAATCTATTATCTTCTGAATCAGATAATGAATTTAAGTCACTTGCAGAGAAGATTTCCCCGATGATTTCACAGTTTAGTAGTGAACTTAATATGGATCCTACTATTTTTGAAAGAGTTAAATATGTCTATAATAATATGAAAAATGAGGATTTAAGTGCAGAAGAAAAAAGACTTGTCGAAAAGACATATTTAGGATTTACCAGAAACGGTGCCCTTTTGGATGATGATAAAAAGAAACAATTACTTGATATTGATATGCAATTATCTGTATTAAGTCCGAAATTTTCAAAGAATGTCCTTGATGCTACAAATGCTTATTTTTATCACACAACTGATAAAAATGAGGTTGAAGGTATCCCTGAAAATGATTTAAAGGCTGCTGAGTATAGAGCAAAACAAAAGGGAAAAGATAGTGGATGGCTTTTTAATTTACAGGCACCAAGCATTACTCCTGTGTTGACTTATGCAAAAAATAGAGAACTAAGAAAAAGAATTTCTTTAGCTTCCGGTAAAAGAGCTTTTAAAGATGATTTTGATAATTGCGATATTATTTTAAAAGAGGTTAATTTACGTTATAAAAGAGCTAAACTTTTAGGTTTTAACTCACATTCTGATTATGTCTTAGAACAACGTATGGCTGAAAATCCTAAAACTGTTAATGACTTTTTAGATAGAATCTTTGAAATTGCTTTACCTGCAGCTCAAAAAGAAGTTCAGGAAGTTAAAGAATTTGCAAAAAAGGTAGATAGTATTGATGATTTAATGCCTTGGGATTTTACTTATTATGCAGAAAAATTGAAGAAAGATAAGTTTGGCTTTGATGAAGAAGAATTAAAACCTTATTTTAAAGCAGAAAGTTGTGTCGCAGGTATTTTTAAAGTTGCAGAAAAATTATATGACTTAAGTTTTATTAGAAATAATGAAATTCCTGTTTATCACAAAGACGTTGAAGTTTACGAAGTCTTTAACAATGAAGACTTTGTCGGTTTGTTTTATATAGATTTGTATCCTCGTGAAACAAAAAGAGGTGGTGCATGGATGACTACATATAAAACTCAAGGACTTTTTAAAGGTAAAATTGATAGACCTCACGTTGGTATAGTAGGTAATCTTACACCTTCTACAGAAGATACACCATCTTTACTTGGATTAAGAGAAGTAGAAACCTTATTCCATGAGTTTGGACATGCTTTACATGGACTTTTATCTGATTGTGTGTATTCAGAATTAGCTAGCCCTAATGTGTATTGGGACTTTGTGGAATTACCTTCACAAATAATGGAAAATTGGGTGCTCGAAGATGAAACCCTTGAACTCTTTGCTCATCACTATAAGACAAATGAACTTATCCCTCGTGAGTTAATAGATAAAGTAAAAGCTGCAAAAAACTTTAATAAAGGTTATTTTAATTTAAGACAATTAACCTTTGGTGTTTTGGATATGGCTTGGCATACAATAAATCCGGAAAACATTAATGACGTTAAAGCTTATGAAGATGAAGTTACTGATAAATTCAGATTACTCCCTAAAGTGGAGACCTCTTGTATTTCTACCGGCTTAAGCCATATATTTGCAGGTGGATATTCTTCAGGTTATTATTCATATAAGTGGGCTGAAGTTTTAGAAGCTGATGCTTTTGAAAAATTCTTAGAAGATGGTATTTTTAATAAAGAAACAGCATCTTCATTTAAAGACAATATCCTTGCAAGAGGTAATACTGCTCATCCAATGGACCTTTATGTTAAGTTTAGAGGTAGAAAACCGGATGCAGATGCTATGTTAAGAAGAGATGGATTACTTTAATTATTTCATTTGTAAAACAAATATTGATAATCAATTATGGGGCAGTTAATTGACTGCCTCATTTTTTAAGAAATTTTGTTTAATGATAAGTGTATTGATAATTTTTGATTATAATATTGAAAGAATAACCATTGGATAAGCTTTCATTTAGTATAAAAAAGACTTCATATCAGGTTTTATTGTATAGTGCAGGCAATATGTTGTTGAAGTTTATCGGTTTGCTATTATTACCTTTATATACAAGTGTTTTCAAGGTTGCTGATTATGGCGTAATTGGTGTATTAGAAACAAGTTCATTAATCTTATCAGGCATTTTATCTTTAAATCTTTCGTCAGCATTAGTCAGGTGGCTTACAGATAACAATTTAGAACGTAAGACTGTTCAAAAACAACGAGAGAAGTCTGTTATCTTCACAATTTTTAGTATGACATTAATCATTTTGACAGGCTTTAGTTTATTAGTATTTCCTTTTATTAAAGTCATATCTTCTTTTCTGTTTAAATCGTATCTAAATCTTAATGTATCTTTTAGTTATTTACTTATTTTAATGTTGATAGGTGTTTATATTGATATATTAAATAGAATTCCATTGAATTTAATAAGGATAAGAGAGAAGCCTGTCTTATATTCATTATCTATGTTATTGAGAGTAATTGTGACATTTGGTTTAAACATATTATTAATAAAACATTATAAGATGGGGATTGAAGCTGTTTTTTGGGGAAATATTGCAGGCAATGTAATCTTTTTTGTTTGTAGTATCCCATTGATTATGAAAAATATCCGTATAAATTTTTTATGGGATGAAGTTAGAGATATTTTGAAATATAGTATTCCGCTTGTTTTTGTAGGATTTGGAGGAATTCTATTAAGTTTGGGTGATAGATATGTTTTGAGTTATATCAAGGATTTAGGTCAAGTAGGAATTTATACTTTGGCATATAAGGTTTCGAGTATAGTTAATTTACTTGTATTGCAAGCTTTTAATCTTGCTGTTTTACCGATTGCTTTTAAATCATTTAATAGTGAAGCAGGAAAAGTCTTTATCGCAAGAATTATGTTTTATTTGAGTTTATTGCTTTGCTTCTTATTTTTGGTAGTATCAGTATTTTCATTTGATGTGTTAAAGATTTTTTCAAAATCGAGTGAATATTTAGCTGCTGTAAATATAATACCTGTTTTATTGTTTGCTTATATTTTTGATGGAATGAGGATTGTGTTTAGTTATCATATCCTGTATGTTAAAAAGACTATTTGGAATGCGTATTTGACCTTTACCGGTGCAATTGTTAACATTGGGTTAAATATCTTGATTATTCCAAAATATGGGTATATGGGAGCAGCGATAACCACAGTCGTTTCTTCAATATTGCTATTTATAATGTATTATCAGGTCGGTCAAAAAAATATATATATTAAATATCCATTAAACAAAGTTGGGCTTTGTCTATGCTTAACAATGATGTTTTTTTTTATTGATACATTGATTAATTTGTTGGGAATAAAGACATTTTTATCTAGTATTTTATTAGTGTTGTTGTATATTATTAGTTTGTTTATATTTAGGTTTATTAGGTTTAACGAACTGAAGAAATTGATTTAATTATTCAACAATCTTAAAATTATTTTTTTGTAATATTAGCTTAGAAATTTAGTTATTTTATTGAGTTAAATTAAATCTAATTAAAGGAGTTATAATTATGAGAAACAACATTTTGGAATTTATAATGTTAAGTGTGGTATTAATTGTTTTATCAATGTGTTTTAGTCCATTAGGTGCTACTAACCCAAAAAGTCCTTTTGTTGATATTGTAAAAGATGTACGAGAATCTGTTGTTAATATTCAAGTTGAAGGTGAGCAAAGAATTACTCAAAATCAATTACCTTTTAATGATGAGTTTTTTAAATATTTCTTTTCCCCGCGTGAATTTAATAGACCCTTTACCTCAATGGGAAGTGGCTTTATCTTTAAGAGAGAAAATAATGATGTATATATTTTAACTAACAATCACGTTGTTGAAGGTGGTAATGATGGTGTAATTACTGTTACCTTAGCTGATAAAGAGAAATTAAAAGCAGAAATAGTCGGTTTAGATCCTGAGACTGATTTAGCTGTTATAAAGATAAATGTATCAAATAATACTGAAGTAGTTGTTGCGGAATTGGGTGAATCTGATAATTTAGAGATTGGCGAATGGGCGATTGCAATAGGTAATCCGTTTGGTCAATTAGGATTACAGAGAACGGTTACAGTTGGTGTTATTTCAGCGATTGGTAGAAGTGGCTTGAACTTTGGTAATAATTCTCCATTGTTTCAAGATTATATCCAGACAGATGCAGCGATTAATCCCGGAAATAGTGGTGGTCCTCTTTTAGATATAAATGGTAAAGTAATTGGTGTGAATGCTGCCATTACAACTACTTCCGGCGGTAATGTGGGGATAGGTTTTGCAATACCAATCTCTCTCGCAAAGAAAGTTGCTGAGGATTTTCTTGCTTATGGCGAAGTAAAAAGAGCTTATCTTGGTATTATGCCACAAGAAATAAGTCAGGAGTTAAGTCTGTCTTTGGGCTTAGATGAAATCTCAGGTGTGTTAGTTTCTAAAGTAGAAAAAGATACTCCGGCTGAAGAAGCAGGCATAGAAGTTGGAGATGTTATTTTAGAATTCAATAATGAAAAGATAGAAAATGTAAGCAGATTTAGGATTGTTGTAGCTAATAGCCCTGTAAATCAAAAGATTAATATTAAGGTAAATCGTAATGGAAAAATTCGTAATTTAAGTGTTATTTTAAAGGAAAGAGAGTCTGAGAAATCTGTTGAGATTTCAAAAACATCTTCATCTTCATATAATCTTGGATTAAGATTAGAGACTCTTGGTAGTGATCTAGCTCGAAGAATGAATATTGAAGCTGAGAGTGGATTGATTGTAGTGCAAGTGACACCAAATTCTCCTGCAGCAAAAGCTGAGTTGAGACCCGGAGATGTCATTGTTGAAATAAATAGAATTACAGTAAATTCAGTAAAAGATTATGAAGATGCAGTTTCTAAAGCAGAAAAAGATGAGTTAAAAGTAATCTTATTATATGTACAAGGACGCAATGGATCATTTAAGTTTGTACCAATTTCGATCGATTAATATTTAAGAAAACAATAAGGGACCTCCAGGATGCTTTAAACCATCTTGGAGGTCCCTTGTTTTATCGTTAAAATATAGTTGTATCTATTGTAAAAAAACTTCAACATTTTATAATATGATGATAATTGATATAGTATAAAATTCATTTGACATTTTTATATAGTATGAAATAATTGAGTTTAAATAAGGAGGTCATTATGCACGCAATGCATCTTACCAGTTTGATTGATTCAAGGTTGATTTTTTTAGAAAATAAATTGAAAGACATTACTGAAATATATGATTTTATGTTATCTCATATATATAAACATTTTCAACTGATTGACCCCAAAGAAGAATTGATTGAAAGACTTTTAAAAAGAGAATTGAACGAAGGAATATTATTTCCGACCGGAACAGCAATTCCTCATTTACATTTAGAAAATTTTAATGACACCTTAATTTCAATATTAATACCGGAAAAACCAATAGAAACTGAATACGGGATAATAAAGATATTTTTTATGGTGATAACCGGAAAGCATGATAATAGCTTATATTTACATATTTTGCAATTGGTTATAAAAATGTCTAAAGATACAGAAGTTTTTGAAAAGGTATTAACTTTAAAATCTTCTCATGACTTAATAACTTTATTAAAATCAGGAGATTTTGCAGTCAAAAGAGCAATCACTGTCAGTGATTTGATGAGTAAAAATATAATTACTGTAAAACCTACAACAACTTTAAAAGAATTGAGTCATATCTTTTACGAAACTTATTGTGGATACTTTCCTGTTGTAAATGATACAGATAATCTTATTGGTGAAGTTACAGTTTTAGATTATATTATGAGTGGTTTTCCTGCTTATACAAATTTCTTAAGTAATCTAAATTTCTTGAAATCATTTGAACCTTTTGAAAGGTTAATCAAAGAAGAACATCTTCGTTATGTAGAATCAATAATGCGACCGGTTGAAATACATATTAATTCAAACGAATCAATATTTGAGGCATTGTTTTTAATGAAAAAATATAACCGAAGAGACTTGCCGGTTATAGAAGATAAGAAGATTATTGGTTTAATCAGTTTTATGGATATATTTAGAAAGGTTATTAAAGGTTAGAAAATGAATTTACAGATGATGATTGCATTAGGAGTATTTCTCATTTGCTATTTCTTTATAGCAACTGAAAAAATAAATAAAATTGTAATAGCTCTAACCGGGGCTGTGTTTTTTATGATACTTGGCTTTGTTCCTCAAACTAAAGCTTTTGCTCACTATATTGACTGGAATGTAATTTTTCTTTTAATTGGTATGATGATAATGGTAGGCATTATAAAAATAACAGGTTTATTTGAATTTATTGCTATATATTTGGCAAAAAAAGCTAAGGGTAATCCTAAAATGATACTTTTAATATTGTTTTTTATTACAGGGATATTCTCTGCCTTGTTAGATAATGTAACTACTGTAGTGATATTAACTCCAATATCTATCTTAATAGCTGTAGAAATGGGTATTTCTCCTATTCCTTTTGTTATAGCTCAAGCAATTGCCTCTAATATCGGAGGTACAGCCACACTAATCGGAGACCCTCCAAACCTTATGATTGGTAGTGCTGCAGGGATTAGTTTTTTGGCTTTTATTAAGAATTTAGCAATATTTGTTTCTTTTAATATGATAGTAAGTGCCGGAATAATTTACTTATTTTTTAGGAAAAAGTTAGTTATTTCGAATGAAAGGCGAGCAAGGATTATGGAGTTTCAAGAAAAAGCTCTTATAACTGATAAAAAATTATTAATTTATGCTATTTGTGTTTTTGTAATATTTTTATTATTGCTATTTTTTCAAGAAGCCTTACATCTGCATGCTGCCACAATAGCTTTAAGTGCTGCTGTACTTTTGATGCTGAGAACTAAGAAATTAAATATTGATCATTTTTTAAATAATGAGATTGAGTGGGGAACAATAATCTTTTTTATTGGATTATTTATTATGGTTGGTGCATTAGAAGAAACCGGGATAATAAAACTTTTTTCTAAAGGAATACTGTCCTTAACTGATGGCAATATGAAGCATACAGCTATAAGTATTGTTTGGACATCAGGAATTGCTTCTGCTTTTATAGATAATATTCCCTTTGTTGCTACTATGATTCCTATGATTAAGGATATTGCATTAACTATAGAACCTCAACAGGTATTTCCTTTATGGTGGGCATTGTCATTAGGTGCTTGTTTTGGAGGTAATGGAACTCTTATTGGTGCTTCAGCAAATCTTATATCAGCAAGTATTTGTAAAAAGAGTAATTATCCTATTTCATTTATGACTTTTACAAAATATGGTGCTATAATTACTTTTATTAATCTTATTTTGGCGACTGTGTTTATTATTATTAAATACTTTTAAATCTTTTACTACCAAGAAAATCCATAATGCCGGAAATAAAAGTCATAGGATGGACAGGGCATCCGGGTATAAATAAATCAATTTTATGAGTATCTAAAAATCTTCTATTAAGCTTTTCGCTTTGATAAAAGATACCGGAACTTATTGCACAGGCACCTACTAAGATAATAATTTTTGGTTCAGGAATGGCTTCCCACGTATCATCTAAAGCATCAGCCATATTGTTCGTGATTGGTCCGGTGATGACTATACCGTCAGCATGTCTTGGTGATGCTACAAATTCTACTCCGTATCTTCCAATATCAAAGTTAATATTAGATGAGGCATTAAGTTCAAGTTCACAACCATTACAACCCCCGGCACTAACTTCTCTAAGTTTTAAAGATTTCCCAAATAGGTTGATGATTTCTTTTCTGATTTTAATTGCATCTTGCAAATAATTTGTTGAATCTTGTAAGTTTTTAATAATTAAGTGTTCTCTTTGTGTGGAAGATAAACGATGTTCTATAGTAAATTGAATAGCTTTGTTAATACAATGTGTTGAGCATTCACCGCATAAAACACATTTACCGAGATCAAGACTAAGAGGAGAAAGTGTTATTGCATTAGCCGGGCAGATATCAACGCATTTTTGGCAGTTGTTGCATAAATCAGGATTTACTAAAGGAAGACCTCGGAAACTTTTATGTAGATTTACTTTATTTAAATTTTTAATCACTTCATCGTTATGTTTAATTCTTAATTTTAATGCATTTATCATTTTAAACTCCTATAAATCATTTCCACAATATGAGAGATTAAAACTTTTATTACATAGTGGAAAATCTGATATTCCTTCTTCTCTTAATGCTAAGGCGAGGGCGTACCAGTTGTTTACTGATGGATCAATTATATTATAATTATCAAATTCACCTTTTTCATTTGTTGAAGCTATGTGTATTAATTCTCCACGCCAAGCTTCAATCAATGAGATACATAAAGCATTTTTTTTCATTGATATTTGTGTATCTTCATCAATAACGTTTATTTGTTTATTCTTTGAATTTATTATTTTTTCTAATAAGCTATGGATAAATTTCATTGATTGTTTAATTTCTAAAAATCTGATATATGCACGAGCAAAAACATCACCACTATCCCATGAAACCGGATAATAAGGCAGTTCTTTATAAATACCGAAAGGATAATCGGATCGTATATCTGTTTTTAAGCCCGAAGCTCGAGCTGAGAGACCTTTAAGACCTATCGTGACAGCAGTTTTTTGTTCGATTGTACCTGTATGCTCAAATCGTGATAAGACAGAAGGTTGAGTAAAAAAAATTTCTAAAATTTCTGCAACTGCATCAAATACTTTTTTATGAGTTTTAATCAAATCATCAACTAAAATTTCATCGATATTATAATTAACACCACCTACTTTCATTAATCCTCTTCCAAATCTGGATCCTGATATTTTAAGTAAACTATTGATTATAAGAGTTCTAAATGCTCCAAGATATGAACTTGCAGGTTGGTAAGCGATGTCATTTGCTAAAGCACTTAAATCACCAATATGGATAGCAATTCTTTCCATTTCTAAGGCTAAAGCTCTAATTAGGTTTATATACGTATTTGGTTTAATGTTTGATAAACTTTCTGTTAGTTGTGCATAAGCATAAGAGTTTGCAATTACGGAATCACCGCATATTGATTCAGCGATCCTACACTTATCTTTTATGGGAGAGTTAATTATTATTTTTTCAATGCCACGATGTTGATACCCTAATTGAAGTTCAAGGTGTTTTACTTTTTCTCCGCTACACATAAATCTAAAATGTCCCGGTTCAATAATGCCGGCATGCACCGGTCCTACACCAATTTGATGAATTTGTTCACTTTGGATTTCAAAAAACTTGTACGTTGACATATCAGATTTTTTATCACAATATCTTAATGGTTTTAACCACGGATGACCTTCCGGTATAATATTATATCTTTCCCATAAATCTCTTTCCAACATTTGAAAGGCAGGATAATGCAATGTTAACGAAGGGTATTTATCTCCAGATTTCATTGTTGTTGAAAAAAGTTTAAGTTCTGAAATACTATCATCAGCGAGGATACAAACTAATTGAATAATATCCTTATCTCGACTTAATCCATAAAGGCTTAATGGTCGATGAGATTGTTTGCAAAAACTTAATATTAATTTATGAAAATCTTGAAGATTTAGTTTTGGTATATCATTTATATCAATTGTTTTACAATTCTTTATGTTTATAAAATTCATTTAAGCCTCTTAATTTAATTCTAAGCTACATTGTTTAATTGTTTCAAAAATAAAATCCGGTAAATATAAACCTCCTGCAAATAATAAAAAGATAAAGAGTATTAATACAAAAATTTTAGGTTTATTGATTGCTTTGACATTTGCAGTCTCAGAATTTTCGATATTATATGTCATTGAAAAAAATGCTTTTCCCATATTGTAAATTATCATTGTAGTTAGTATTAAAAAACCTATTAAATGTAGGTAATACTTTTTAAAAATAAATGCTTTGATAACGTTAAATTCACTTATAAAGGATAAAAATGGAGGTAAGCATGCAATAGATAGAAATCCAAGAATCCATAAACTTCCTATTAATGGAGATTTTTGAGCTAAACCTTTTACTTGCTCAATTTTCGGAGTTTGATATATCTTTTCAATATTACCGGCAGTTAGAAATAAGAAAGTCTTAGCAAAAGAATGTGAAATAATATGAATGATTGCAGCAAAAGTACCAAATCCTCCAAGAGCGATTGCAATCATTATAATGCCGGCATTTTCAATAGATGAATAAGCTAACATTCGTTTATAATTTTTAATTCTACGAATATAGTAAGTACTGATTATTAAAGACATAAAACCGGTAATCATTATTATATTAGATGAATATGTTTCCAATCCTGCTAATTTCATTAATTTATAGATTCTAAAAATAGGTATCATAGCTACGTTAAATAAAATTGATGCAAGTAATGCTGAGATATGTGTTGGTGCTTGAGAATATGTATCTGCTTTCCATGTATGCATTGGAGCTAAGCCCATTTTTGTACCGAAACCAACCAACATAAAAATAAAAGAAATCTTTAGCCAAAATGGAGAGAAAATATGTGCATTTGCCAATAAATCATCAAAGAATAAGGTATGGTGTGAACTTGTTCCCATTGATAATAAGATTATCCCAACAAATGCTAGAGATATTCCAATTGAGCATATAAACAAATATTTCCATGCTGCTTCTAAAGAACTCTTAGAGCGGTCATACCAAATTAAGAATGTGCTTGATAATGTTGTAGCTTCAATGAATACCCATAATAAAGCTAAATGTCTGCTTAATAATGCCCCAAGCATTGCAAATATAAAAGCTAATAAACAGGAAGTATATTCAGTTTTTGGTTTGAATGTATTTTCTTTATAATCTTTCATTTGATATATCATAACGCTGAGAAAAATTATACTTAGAATTAAAAGTAAAATTTTGTTGATTGTATCAAAGTAAAAGTACTCTTCTAAGAAGTATGAAGCTTTTAGATTAAATAAGTATATAGAGATATTAAGGATAAACAATACAACAGCATAAGAAAGTTGAATAACTTGTTGAAATGATGCTGAACGTTTGATAATGGAAGTTAAACTAAAAAATATAAAGATAATAAATAGGATTTCAATCATTCTTCTACTCCGTTGGATACAGAAATTTTATCAATATGAAGTTCATCAAATCCTACTTTTACATGTGAAGTAAAAACTCCTAATAATAAAACAGCCAAAAATATATCTAATAATACTGCAAGGTTAATTAATATCGGCATTTCATGAGATATAGAAATTGATAATAAAAAAATACCATTTTCAAGCATTAAAAAACACATTACATGGGTAATAATCTTTTTTCTGCTTAATATTAAAAATAATGAAATCATAATTGTTGCAATAGAAACTCCAAAATATTTTATATTATAATGCTGAGCAGTATTTGATAATAAGTAAGATAATAAAAAACCACCTATCAATATGATACTGGCAATGATTAATGAATAAAATGCAGGTATATTTGCTTGCATTTCTCTTGAAATTTCATTTTTTTTGATTGTATATCTTAAAAAATATGGTATCATAATTGATTTAAAAATTAATGTTTCAAAGGTTAAGAAAATTATTGAGATAATATCAAGATTTCTATATGAAAATAATACTAAAAGAAATAGTATAAATCCTTGTACAGCAAGTATATTGATATACTTTATCAAACGACCGGTCATTACCGCCAATAAAATGCTGATACTAAAAATTACTAATAATAATTCAAGCATTAAACCCCCGACTCATTATAAAATCAATATCAAAACACATAAAATGGATGCAATTGATATACTTAAAAAAACAAATTGTGGAATATGTGACATTCTAAATCTTGAAACACATGATTCCAATAAACCAATAACAACTGATAAAACTATCTGCAATATTATATAATGAATAAATATAAATTTTGTTATAGATAACGAATTTATAATTAAACTGATTATTAGTGAGTTGAAAATTAACATTTTTAATCCTGAAGAAAAGTGAATTAAAGCTAAATCAATTCCTGAATAATCTAAGACCATCACTTCGTGAATCATAGTTAATTCTAAATGAGTTTTTGGGTCATCGACCGGTACTCTTGATGTTTCAGTTAAAAGTATGATAAAAAGAATAATAACAGATAAGATAGTAAATACTCCGGAATTACTTATTGTTATAAATAAATTGTGAAACGTTGCAATGTCTTTATTTAGAAATGCTAATGAACCCAATAACATAAACATTGCAGGTTCTGCGACAACAGAAAAGGTGATTTCTCTATTTGCTCCCATTCCTTCAAAACCGGAGCCGGTATCTAATGCTCCCAATATCATAAAAAATCTGTTTAATCCTAAAATATAACAAAATAAGATAAAATTACCTTGAAAATTTAAAATAGATTTTGAGCCCATTATGGGCATTAATAAAGCACTAAATGTCAAGCAACTTAACGAAATCGCCGGAGCATATTTAAAGATTATACTTGTTGTTCTACTTATTACTTGAGATTTCCTTAATAATTTAAAAAAATCATAATATAATTGTATTATTGGAGCCCCTTGTTTACCTGCCATAAATGCTTTTGTTTTGTTTATTATTCCAAGTAAAAGTAATGGTAAAGTTATGAGAATGATAATAAATATAAATTCGTTCATATTACTTCCGATTTATTTATGTTTTTATAAATGTGTATAATGCTGTGATAATTATTGTTAATGCAATAAATAAGACTGCATAAATCAAATATCCTTGTATTTGATTAGTAGATTTTATATAAAATTTATTAAATAATTGAGAAAAAAACTTGTGGATATTTGTTATTAAACTATCATAATTATCACAATATTCTCTATGATAAGTTGTGTCTTGAGGAAATAAATCGATAATCTCTTTTTTGTTTTCTTTTTTCTTGATGAATGGGAAAATTAATGAGTAAAAACTTTTTGCAAGACTGTGTCCGGTATATTGAAAACGACCATTTAAAAGTACCTTTGAAGCAGATTGTTCTTGATTATTTTCTATTATAGTCAGATAAGGATTTTGTTTGCTCAATCTGTAACCACAAGACCAAGTTTCTGAATTAGCTATTAAACGTTTTTTGTTTAATAAATATCTTAAGCTAATAATCAAAATGCATAATCCGGTAAAGAATAATAAATGATATGATAAATGCTGTAAAAGTGTATATACATTTATTGAGTATGCATCCTTAATGAACATTGAAACAGGTTTTGAAACAAATAAATATGACTTATGAGGGAATAAGCTTATTATTAATATAAAAAATAATAAAATAAATAATTCTCTTGGTGTTTGTTCAGATTTTTGATTATTATGCTGTTCAATTCTATGATTACCTAAAAAGATATTGCTAAGCAATCTTGTAAATGCAAAAATAGATAAAACACCCACAAGAGCTAAACTAATTATTGAAATAAGCATAATAAAACTGTAATTAATGCTATGCATTGAAATGCCTTTAAATAAACCCATATAAATTAGAATCTCACTAATAAAACCATTAAAAGGAGGCAATCCACAAATAGCAATCGCTCCAATAATAAATAAAAAACCTGTATATGGCATTTTTTTTAATAAAGCACCCAATTTTTCAATATTTCTGGTGTGTGTATAAAGATAAACATTTCCTATACAATAGAATAATAATGATTTATATATAGAATGATTTAATATGTGAAAGAAGCTACCCCCAAAACCGAGTATTGCGATTATTGGATTATTTAAATATAAACCAAGTAAACCCAGAGACATTCCCAATCCAATAATACCTATGTTTTCAATACTGGAATAAGCGAGTATTTTTTTTATATCGGATTGTAAGATTGCTTGAGCGATACCCCATAAACAACTGAGTAATGAAAGAGTTAACAGTCCAATAATAAAGTTTAGTTGAGGTAATCCAAATACGAGAAATGTTCTAAATATTCCGTATATACCTATTTTTATCATTACTGCTGACATTAGTCCTGATATATGTGAAGGAGCTGCCGGATGTGCTTTTGGTAACCATGTATGAAAAGGTAAAAATCCTGCTTTTATTGCAAAACCAATTGATAACAAAATCGTTATTATATACTTAAGTTTTTCATTAATTATAGAAATATTTAAATCAGCAAAGTTTAAATTGTTATTGCTATTTAATACTGCAATAACAAAACCACTTAATAAGAATAAAACACTTATATGCATAATTACAAAATATTCTAAAGCTATTTTTAGTACTTCTTTTTTGTTATGTTCAAATATTATTAAAAATAATGAACTTAAACTCATTAGCTCCCACACTATTAGAAATAAAAGAACATTCTGTACTGTAAGTACCCATAACATACTACATATCATTAAAGAAATTAAAGCCTTATGGATTTTTAAATAATAGATGCTTTTTTGATATGCAAGTAAATATTTTTTTGAATAAAGAATACTAATAAATCCCATTATGCCTGTGATAATCATAAAAAATGCACTGAGATTATCAATATTTAGCCAAATCTCTCCATAAGGATATATATTGAATGATAGAGTTAATACAGTTTCATAAAGCATAACATATCCGGCAGGAATCATACATAATGCTATACCTATACCGTTTAATAGGTTTAAATATTTGCCTTTAGGCGTTTTATCTAATAATGAATAAAGAATACTAAGAATTATTAGTAAACTTCCAATTAAAAATAGATTAATCACTATCTTTTCCCATCTTTTCTTTCCATTGTTTTTCTTTTTTATCTATATATTCTATGTAATCTGCTCGAACAGTTCTTTGCTTGAGCATATTAATGAAATCTATATCTCTGCATGCAAAGGTTAATTTTGACAAAATTTCTAAATGTCTTTTTGCATTGGAACTAAAGATTAAAAAGACTGTATGTAAAGGTATTTCATCAGGGCTTGGATATTTTATTTCTTGATTTAAAAATATGATAGAGATAGATTCTTGAATACTTTCTTGAATGATGGGATTTCTAGGATGAGGGAAGGCGATACCTTTACCAATTGTTGTAGGTACCATTGATTCACGTTCTAACAATAATTCTAAGACCTCTTCTCTATTACAGTCATTAGGTAGTTTGATAATTTTGACAGCATTAGATAAAATATCAGCTATGTTTTCCCCTTCTATATGGTAATATATGCCACCATTTTCTATAAGATTGACTATGTTAACTTCTTTGTCCGTCATTTTAAGCTCTAATATCTTTTCAGAAACTTGCATATTGTCATTTAAAATCCACTCATTAATTTCTGCTTTATTAAACCTATATTGATGATTAATTCTGTAATATGGAATCTTTTCTTGTTTTATCCATCTGTAAACAGTCTTTTCCGAGACATTTAATAAAACACAAATATCCTTAATTTTTAAGTTCATTTAAGCTCCTTCGAGTGCAAATGTCCTAAAATGTCTTTTAATGTCAAGAATATTTTATTATTTCTTTAGGCTTGAATCTTTAATCGCAATTTGCCTTTTGTATGTAGTAACGAAAAGAGATTTAAAGAGTGCTTACTTAAGATGATTATTGCAAATTTCTTTTTATATAATACTTTTTTTTAACAAAATTTTCTTGACATTTATTATGATATTATAGATTCTACTTTTGGAGTAAATTATGAGTAAACGTAAAGATAAATTTATGACAATTGGGAATGAAATGAAATTGAAAAACATTGCCATAGAAGATTTAGATGATATTTATTATTTTGAGAGTTCAAAGGGATTGAAAACAAAATCATCTAAAAAGCTTCTTGAAAAGGGTGAATTATCTCAAAAATCTAATATTAAATTAGTAAAGGGTAGAGTCATCGAAGTTCATTCCAATAATGCTTATAAAGTCAAATTACATAATGATTTTAAGATATGTACTTTAAGTGGCAGACTTAAATATTTGGCTCACGAAACCAGAACACCCTTATGTACCGGTGATTATGTTAATATTGATGTAACAGACGAAGATAATCTTAGAATAGAAGAGATATTAGAACGGAAAAATACCTTATCTCGGTTTATTAATTATTCAGAACGTCAGGAAGAAGTTTTGATAGCTTCAAATTTAGATCAAGTTGTAATAACGATGTCTTGTAAAGAACCTGATTTTAGTGCTAATTTGATAGACAGATATTTGTGTGCAGCAGAGATTTTTGAGATTCCTGCAATAATTTGTATCAATAAGATTGATTTAGCAGATAATTTAGATGAGATTAAAAAAATATGTGATTATTATGATTATACCGGTTATAAACTAATTTATTGTTCTACAAAAACATTAGAAGGGATTTCAGAGTTAAAACATCTTTTAAAGAATAAAGATTCAGTATTTTCCGGTAAATCGGGAGCAGGTAAAAGCTCTATAATTAATAGTCTTGAACCCGGACTTAATTTGAAAATAGGCGAAATAAGTGAATTTAATAATAAAGGTACTCATACAACTACATATTCAAGAATGATACCTTGGAGTTTTGGAGGCTATTTAATTGATACTCCGGGAATAAAGACCTTTGGACTTAAAAATGATGATATTGACAAAATTAGATATTGTTTCCCTGGTTTTTCAATACTTACAGAATTCTGTTACTTTCAGGACTGTACGCATACTCATGAAGAAAATTGTGCTATAAAAACAAATATTAATAAAACTATACCCGAAGAACGATATAATTCGTATCTAAAAATAAGAGAGAGCTTATGACAAATATCGGATTATTGTTTAAACCGGAATTAATAGATATTGAACCAATTAAATATTTATTATTAGGATTGAAAGATAAGTATAATATTAATTTTTTTATTTTAGATAAAAATGAAGCTTTTTGCCCACCTGAATTATTATGTCATTTCCCAATGCAATTGACTGATATTAATATGATTATATGTTTTGGCGGAGATGGGACAATATTACGTTCTGTAAAACATTCTGTGAAAAACAATGCTCCGGTCTTAGGTATAAATTATGGAAAGTTAGGATTTTTATCAGAATATTCTCTTAAAGAATTTCAAATAGCTATCACTGATTTTATTAGTAAGAGGTTTTTATTAGAATCTCGAATGCTTTTAAATGTAAGTTTATATAGGAATAATAAAGTAATACTTGAAGAACTTGCTCTAAATGATGCTGTATTATATAAGGGTAGCGATGCTAAATTGGTTGATTTGAAATTATATTCGAATAAAAATTTGGTCTATGAGATGAGGAGTGATGGTTTAATTATTAGTTCACCTACCGGATCAACAGCTTATTCACTCTCTGCAGGAGGAGCAATATTATCCCCTAATATGGAAGCTATAATAGTAACTCCATTGAATCCTCATAATTTAACAATAAGGCCTATGGTTTTTTCTGCTTCAGATTTCGTAAGTACAGTTTTGTCTTCAGATAGTCAAGTATTTTTACAGATTGATGGTGTCAACGTTTGTAAACTTGAATCAGGAGATAAAATAGTAATAGATAAATATTATAAATCAATAGATTTTATAAAATTAAATAACAAGAGTTTTTATAAAATATTAAGACACAAACTACATCTTGGGAAACAGTAAATGTTAACAGAATTAAAGATAGAAAATTTTGTTTTAGTAGATAAGATAAATGTAAGTTTTGACGATAAATTAACAGTCTTAAGCGGAGAAACAGGAGCAGGTAAATCTGTTTTAGTTGGTGCTATAAACCTTGTTTTAGGTGGACAAGTAAGAGGAAATATTTTTTTAGATAATTCAAAAAGTGTTTTATTGGAAGCAAGTTTTACTAGATTAGAGTATATACCGGAATTTAATGAGTTGATTTCAAAATATGAAATTGATATGAGTGATGGAGAATTATTTTTCCGAAGAGATATCAAACCAGACGGCAAGTCAAGCATTTTCATCAATGGTAGAAAATCTACAAATTCTATTGTTAAAGAGTTTAGAAGTATTTTATTGGATTTTCATAGCCAAAGAGACCAACAGTTATTGTTTGATGAAGAAGTACAAATAAATTTTTTGGATGAGTATGCTGAGTTATTAGATTTACGAAGTGAATTTAATGAAAAATATCAGAAATTACAATATTTAATTATTGAAGCAAAAAGACAAAAGGAAGAGATTAAACGATTACAAGATAAGAAGCTTCTTTATGAGTATCAGATTAATGAGTTAGAAACTGCAAATTTGTCAATAAATGAAGAATCTGATTTGGATAATGAATATCAAGTTTTATTAAATGCTAAAGAAATTTTGGGATTGTTTGAAACTTTTAATCAGGAATTTTTTGAAAATGAAAATACTATTTATGACAAAATCAAATATTATCAAAAGAGTTTTGAAGAATTTAAAAATTCTAGTAAATTAATAGATAATGTATGTGAAAATCTAATAACTTGCTCCACTGCTTTAGAAGACGTTATGCAGACAATTAGATTTATCGATCAAGAAATTGTTATTGATGAAAAAAGATTAGATACTGTTGAAGCTAGAATCAAAGTTTTATTTGATTTAAAAACAAAGTATAGAAAAGACATTTCTGAACTAATGAATTATATACTTGAAATGAAAGAATTTATTAGGAATTTTAATCAGAATATTAAAAAGAATGATAATATTGATAAGGAAATAAAAAGTATTAATCTTGAGTGTATCCGAATTGCTGAATTGCTATCCGTTAAAAGAAAGCAATCTGCTATTAATTTTGAAAAATTAATTGTTAATAATCTTAAAGACTTAGCTATAAAAGATGCTACTTTCAAAATAATAGTTGACAAAATATCTAGCTTTGACTTAAATAGTGTTGATATATCAAAATTTAATAATTTTGGTTGTGATAGAGTGTCATTTCAGTTTAGTGCTAATAAGGGAATGCAGATTCAAGATTTAAAATTTTCAATTTCCGGTGGAGAATTATCTAGGCTTTTACTTGTAATCAAAAGCATTTTAGCTAATAAATTACCGGAAAAAACTGTAGTTTTTGATGAGATTGATACCGGTATAGGAGGGAATACAGCAAATATGTTAGGACAATTTATTCGTGAATTGAGTAATAATCAGCAGATTATTTGCATAACTCATTTACCTCAAATTGCCTCTCTTGGACATAATCATTTCAAGATAGAAAAGAAATTATACTTAAATAAAAATAGTATTACAATAGCAAAACTAAATGAAGAAGATAGAATTATTGAAATAGCAAGAATGCTTTCAGGAGATATCACTGAAGTTTCTAAAAAGCATGCAATAGAATTATTAAATAAATTATAGGAGTATTGATGAGATTAAAATTTACTAAACAATTTAAAATGTTAATTGTTTTTGTAGTAATTGTTTTGGCGGCATATTTAGCAAGATATGGATCCTTTTTGCCTAAAAAACAAGTAATTAATGAGGAGAACAGAAGAATTCAAAGAGAGTTTAAAGCAGCGAAAAATAATGATAAATATGAGATGTTGTTTTCTGTACAAGATATGAATAAGTTTTTGAGTTTTATCAATGATATAGAATTAAAGTATTCTGAGTCAATAAACATTTTAAGAAGACAATCTACATCAAATTCATTTATTTTTATGATAGAGATTCAACAGAAAAATTATAATGAAATTGTTGCAAACCTTCGTAGTTATGAAACTGAATCTGTTAAAAAAGAAGAATCATTTAAAGAGATAATACAGAAGTTAGATTTAAATGAAAGATTAGAAATTAATGAAGCATTGAAAAAAAGATACTTAAATGAACTTGAAAATCCAAGACACAGTGCTATTTCGGCTAGTACAGAAGCAAGATTAAATTCTGTTCAGACTACAATTGATTCTCTTAAAAATGCTATTCAAGAACAAGAATATTACGTGAATAATGGTTTATTATTGTTAATGGTTTCTCAAGCAAAATCAGGTAGTTCCGGAGTTTATAAATCTACTTTTAGTCTTATTAAGGGTTTTGCTTTTTGGTTTATAGCTTTGACTTTGGGGATGTTTATAATTTTATTTTTATTTGATAAAGTTTTAGCGTTTATGAGTTATATTGGAATACAAACTGCGAGCGGAAAAGGTGGTAAATCAAGCTATAAATATGGAGGGTCCTATAAATATGGTGGTAATTCAAATTATGGAAGCAGCAAAAGAAAAGTAAAACGAATTTATAAAGATAAAAAAGATGACAATAAGGATAAAAAAGATTAATATCTAAAAGTATTAAGGAGACCTTTATGGAAGCATGGATTATATGGATTGCGATAGGTATTATTTGTTTAATAATTGAGATTGTAACCCCGGGATTTATTTTTTTTAGTTTTGGATTGGGAGCAATCTTTACAGGATTATTTTCGATAATATTTAGTAACTACTTAATACAGTTTTTTGTTTTTGCAATTGCTACATTAATATCTTTTGCTTTAATGAGAAAGTTTGCCGGTTTTATTTTAAAATCTGACATAACTAAAAGTAATGTATCTGCATTGATTGATAAGCAAGGAATTGTAACCAAGATAATTTCAACAGGCAAAAGAGGTTATGTGAAAATTGAAGGTGAAGAATGGTCAGCGATTTGTAATGATTTAAAAATATCAATTGAAGAAGGTACTTCAGTTAAAGTTTTAAAAACTGAAGGTAATAAAGTTATCGTAACACCTATAAAAGAGGAGAATTAAATGGAATTATTAATAGTAATTATAGCTCTGATTGTATTTGTTTTAATACTTGTTTCTAACGGTATTGTTATTGTTAAACAAGCAGAAGTGTTAATTATCGAAAGATTCGGCAGATATCATAAAACCCTTGAAAGTGGTTTACATATTATTTTACCTATAATTGATAAATATCGTTCGTTTACCTGGCGATTTGTAAAAGAAGATTTTAAGGGTAATAGATATATACAACAATCAACTATATCAAGATTGGATTTGAGGGAAACAGTTTATGATTTTCCACGACAAAATGTAATAACAGCAGATAATGTTTCTATTGAAATTAATGCAATGGTTTATTTTCAAGTTACTGATCCTTTTAAGGCTGTCTATGAAATAAATAACTTGCCAGAAGCTATTGAAAAATTAACCCAAACAACTCTTCGTAATGTAATAGGTGAACTTGATTTAGATAAAACTTTAACCTCTCGCGATATGATTAATTCGAAACTTAGAGAAATCTTGGACGATGCAACCGATAAATGGGGGGTTAAGGTAAATAGAGTTGAGCTTCAAGACATTAACCCACCTCGTGAAATCAAAAACGCTATGGAAAAACAAATGCGTGCTGAACGTGATAAACGAGCAAAAATCCTGGAAGCAGAAGGTACAAAGCAATCAGATATATTAGAAGCAGAGGGTTTTAGGAATGCTCAAATAACAAGAGCTGAAGGTGAGGCTCGTTCAAGATTAATAGTGGCAGAAGCAGAAGCAGAAGCTATTAGAAAAGTTGCTACAGCTTTGAAAGATACAAAGGTTGATCCTGCTGAGTATCAAATAGCTCTTAAATATATAACTGCCTTTAGTGATTTGATTCAAAAAGGTGATAAAACAATAGTTTTACCTTATGAAGCAACGTCACTATTAGGTTCAGTAAAAACAATAGAATCAATTTTTAAAAATTAGACGGAGGACAAATGTCAGAAATTATTGATGTATATGCAAGACAAATATTAGATTCAAGAGGAAATCCAACTATTGAAGTTGATGTAGTTCTTGATTCAGGTATTCTTGGTAGAGCTGCTGTTCCGAGTGGAGCATCTACCGGAGAATATGAAGCTGTAGAATTACGTGATGGAGATACTCAAAAATTTAGTGGTAAAGGTGTTTTAAAAGCAGTTGAAAATGTAAATGATATTATTGCACCGGAAATAATTGGTTTGGATGTAACTGAACAAATGGAGATTGACCAAATTATGATAGAATTAGATGGTACTCCAAATAAGGCTAAACTTGGAGCTAATGCTATATTGGGCGTTTCTATGGCTGTTGCCAGAGCTGCTGCTGATGAATTAGAAATGCCTTTATATAGGTATCTTGGTGGCACTTGGGCTCATATATTACCCGTACCAATGTCAAATATCATTAATGGTGGACAGCATGCAGATAATAATGTTGATTTTCAAGAATATATGATTGCACCAATAGGAGCTTCTACATTCAGCCAAGCTATTCAAATGAATACAGAAGTTTTTCATACTTTAAAAAAGATTTTGCACGAAGCTAAGTATTCAACAGGTGTTGGTGACGAAGGTGGATTTGCTCCGGATTTAAAAAATAACGAAGAACCTTTAGAAATGATAATTAAAGCTATTGATAAAGCAGGTTACAGACCGGGACAAGACATTGCAATAACCCTCGACCCGGCAGCATCTTCTTTCTATGAAAATGGTAAATATCATCTTAAAGCTGAAAATAAAATCCTAAACTCTAAGGAAATGGTTGATTATTATACTTTGCTTTGCGATAAATATCCAATTATATCAATTGAAGATGGATTAGATGAAAACGATTGGGAAGGTTTTGCTTTGATGAAAGAGAAACTTGGTCATAAGTTACAAATTGTTGGAGATGACTTGTTTGTTACAAATTCTGAAAGATTACAAACAGGAATTGATAAAAATTCCGCTAACTCAATCTTGATAAAATTAAATCAAATTGGTACTGTTACTGAGACTTTAAAAACAATTGAACTTGCAAAAAAACATAAGTTTACTACTGTTATTTCTCATCGTTCCGGTGAAACCAGCGATACTTTTATTGCTGATTTAGCTGTAGCTGTCAATGCAGGACAGATTAAAACCGGTTCTTTATGCCGTAGTGAAAGAATCGAAAAATATAATCAATTATTGAGAATAGAAGAAGAGCTTGGTGATACTGCAAGTTATCCGGGAAAAGAAGCTTTTTATAATATTAAGGTTTAATCATCGTAAATGTGATGTTCAGATTCCTTAAGGAATCTGAACAATTTTATCTTTAAAAAGTATAATAGCTGGAGGCTTAGGTGAGTTTTTTTAATAAAAAAAAATGGAAAAGCATTCATCAATTTAAAGATCAAAATAATTTATTTTTAAAGCTTCTTTGTGCTCCTAAAAAAATTAATATAATTATCAATGGTAACAGTTATCTTATATATTTATTAGACATTAAAGAAAATAACTTGATATTTGCGTTTTTAGACCCTTTATATTTAAATCAAGAACTTAAGCCTAATTTTCAATATAAATTTTCAATAGAATCTTTAATTCATTTTGATACATATGAGATAGAGTTTTCATCAATATTTTGTGTTTTGGATAAGAATCAATCACAGCTATTGTTTTCATATCCGATTCAATTAAAGCTTTATTCTGAAGATTACATCTTGTACCCATCTGAATCAGATAATGTTAAGATATCTTTTGCTTTAAAAAAATTACCGTATTTTAAAAAGATAAAACAAATTAATAGAAATGAAATGCAATTTGAAGCAGAATTACAACATTTTATTGCTGAGTATAACCATAAAGTACTATTTGATATAGATTTATATTTCCCATTTGATAAAGTTAAAATTGCTGCAACTTTTGGACATATTAATAAAAATATTTTTACATTTAAAGATTATATGCAATCATCATTAACTCAGGATGCCTATCTGAAATATGCTGTAGATTATTATAAACGAGCAAAGAATATTGTAGATTATGAAGAAACATTTAATTCGGAAGATGATGAAATGAATGAAAATACCTTAAATAACAATAATAAGATTTTTATTTGTGATTTAAAACAAAGCGTTACTGATTATTTATACCAATTTCTAAAAAATCGTGTTCAAAATGAGATATACCTTTTTAATAATATTGAGTCTTTTTTAGACGTTTTGTCCAAAGAATCTCCATCTATCGTAATAATAGATGCCTTGATATATGATGATTTTGACGTTTTAAAGCAGAAACTTGAAGAAAAGATCAATTTTAATCAGACAAAGGTGATATTTATGACAAATCATCTTCATGACTGCTTAGAATCAGATAATAATAATTGTAAATTTATATTAAAGCCAATTAATGGAAATAAATTGCTTGACATTATTACAGAATATGATAACGATTATTAAAAGGAGTGGACTTATGTATAAAACAATATGGATTATGATTATTGTTGTTATTATGTTAGGGTGTGCTAAAGAATCCGATTTGATAATTAATAATAACACTAATCATCAAATTTATTATTCAATTAATGATGGAGAAACAATTACTCTTGAGGGCCTCCAAAGTGAAAAACATACCTTTCATTTAGGAAAACAGTATTTGCTAAATAAACCGGATAAAACAATAGAACTTTTCATAGAAGGTCAAACTTATGAATTACCTTTTGGATATACTGCTACAGAAGTAAACTTAGAAGCAGATAGTGATTATAAGGTTTTTTTGTGGCCTACTCATGCTATGGTAAAGATAATAAATGATTCCGATGACTGTATTTTTAGTATAAAGTATATGAAAAATTATGTTAATAATGTTGTTATTTCAGAAAATTTGCTTCCTCTTGGTACTAGGCTTAATAGTGGTGAAAGTATATGGTTTAGAATTCCTGCTTTAGAGGATAATTTATCGGGAAATACATTCTTTTATTATACTTTTGAAGTGACTGATGTTTATGATCAAAGATATTTTTTTGGAGATCAAGATACAATATTAATGAAGGATGATGCTTATACTATAGTATTTCAAAGCAATAAATAAAGTATTAGAATAAGTTGGTTTTTTCTAATTAGTCAATGTTTTTTTCTAGAATTTAGAATACACTTGACAAATAGAAATCTTAAAAAATAATGAAAAAAACATTAGGAGTTAGAGATGAACGATAAAGTTAGAGTAAGATTTGCTCCAAGTCCAACAGGATATTTGCATTTAGGTGGATTACGTACAGCATTGTATAATTATTTATTGGCAAAAAAATACAACGGAACATTTATATTAAGGATTGAAGATACTGATCAAACAAGATTTGTTGAAGGTTCAGTAGATAATTTAATAAACTCTTTGGTAAGTTTAGGTATTGATTTTGATGAAGGTCCGTATAAAGAAAGTGATTGTGGTCCTTATTTTCAATCTCAAAGATTAGAGATTTATCATAAATATGTTAATCAGTTAATTGAACAAGGTGATGCGTATTATTGTTTTTGTACAAAAGAAGAATTAGACACTATGAGAGCAGAACAGCAAGCTAATAAGCTTACAACAAAGTATAACGGAAAGTGTCGAAATTTAAGTAAGGAACAAGTAAAACAGAAATTGGCTGATAATGAGCCTTATGTAGTAAGAATGAAGATGCCTGATGATAAGATTTTTAACTTTAATGATTTGATTAGAGGACAGGTAGAGATTGCCTCAGAATTAGTTGAAGATCAAGTAATCTTAAAGGCTGATGGGTTTCCAACATATCATTTAGCTGCTGTAGTTGATGACCATTTAATGGAGATTTCTCATGTTTTAAGAGGGGAGGAATGGCTCTACAGTACTCCTAAACATATTTTTCTTTATGAAGCTTTTAAGTGGGAGACACCTAAATGGGTTCATTTGCCTTTATTATTGAATACGGATAGAAGTAAATTAAGTAAAAGGCATGGTGATTTTTCTGTTAAGAATTATTTAAATAAAGGCTATTTAAAAGAAGCAATTATAAATTTTGTGGCATTACTTGGTTGGCATGCGGCAGAGGATAGAGAATTATATATTTTAGATGATTTATGTGAAGAATTTTCTATTGAAAGGATTAGCAAATCCGGTGCAATATTTGATATAACAAAGCTTGATTGGATGAATGGTTGGTACATTAGAAATTTAGATATTGCATATATCGGAGAGTTATGTAAGCCGTATTTTGATGATGAAGGTATTGATATTTCAAATAAACAAAAATATCACAAGGTATTAGTTCGTGCTCGAGATCAGATTACAAATTTAACTCAGATTACAGAGCATTCAAGAATGTTTTATAATGATATTCAATTAAGTAATGAATTTTTAGAAATAGTTAATAGTGAGGAATCTCAAAAAGTTTTAAATTGGTATTTAAAAAAATTAAATCAGATTGATTTGAACTCTTGGATAAAAGAGAATTTGACAGTTATTTCAAAAGAAGGAATTAAAGAAACAGGTATCAAGGGGAAGAATTATTTTTTCCCTATAAGGCTTGCTTTATTTGGTGATTGTCATGGCCCTGATATCCCTATGTTGCTTGATATTTTAGGGAAAGAAGAAACTATCAATCGACTTAAGAAATTTGTTATATAGGACTTAAATGGATTATATCTTTTGTAATGGTAACATTTATGGGCATAAGTTTTGTGATGCTGTTTTAGTTAGAAACGAACAGATATTATATACCGGTTCTTTGTTTGAAGCTAAGGTTAAAGCAAATAATCCTAAGTATATTGACTTAAAAGGAAAATTACTTTTTCCTGCTTTAACTGATTCGCATACTCATTTTGTTGAGACTGCAAAGAATCTTTTGACTATTGATTTACATAATTGTAATAATGCTGAGTTATTTTTTAAAAGATTATGTGATTATAGAGAAAAATACAATACAAAAATAGCATGGATTTTAGGTTATGGATGGGAAAAGGAACATATAGATAAATTTAAGGATATTAATAAAAATATGTTAGATAAAGTTTTCCCTGATATCCCTGTGAGCTTATCAAGTAAAGACTTACATTCTACATTATGTAATAGTAAAGCATTAGATATAGTCGGAATTACAAAACGATCAAATTTTGAAGGAGTTGTTATAGGTAAATTTTCAGATGGAGAACCTAATGGTTTTTTATATGAACAATCTTGGACTGTGTTATCAAAATATATACCCAAATTTGAGAATTCTCTATTATCAAAATTATTAAAAGAGTTAATAGAAAAATCTTGGCAATTTGGTTTATGTGGAGTGCATTCTTTTGAGGATTTAGATTCAGCTTATTTAGTTAAAGATATTTTGGAGGAATTACCTTTTTATTGTATTTGGTATTATCTTGATAAAGTCGAAATAAGTCAATTTGTTGATGAGACTCAAAGGTTTTTAAATGGCGGAATAAAGTTATTTTCGGACGGTTCAATGGGAAGCGATTCTGCTTGGATGTTTGAATCTCAAAATGCTCTAAATCTTGAAGAACAGCTTATTAGCTTAAAAAAAGATATTGCTTTTTATGATAATTTGAATACACAAATTTCTGTTCATGCAATTGGTGACTTAGCAGTTAATAAAATGGCATCGATTTTTAGAGAAATATATGTTAATAGTAAATATAAGGTTCAGCATAGAATTGAACATTTACAGGCTGTTAGGAGCGAAGATATACTTTTGCTTAAGCAAGCTCATATTTATGCATCGATGCAGGCAATACATTTAAAAAATGATATAAAAATGATAAATGATAAGTGGAAAGTAGCAAAAGATTATGCCTTTCCTTTAAAAAGTATGTATGATAATGATATTATCTTGTCTTTAGGTTCTGATAGTCCTGTAGAAACATTAAATCCATTCGTTGGAATGTATTCTGCAATTAATAGAAAGGCAGATAATGATGCAAGTAATGAGACTTTTTTAAAAAAAGAATGTTTAACCTTAGATGAAACTATAAAAGCATATTCAATTAATCATTTTAGGGTTGCAAATAAAGATATTAAATATGGTTTGATTGAAAAGGGATTACAAGCTAATTTGATTATAATAGATGACATTACAAGAAGCCCTATTGATATTTTACTTGACATTAAACCATATTTAACAATGATAGACGGGCATATCGTATATTCTCAAAATAATATATAAATGGAGTTTTTATGGCAAAAAAGATAAGATCATCAGAAGATAAAATATTAAAAAATGTTACCAAAGTTGATTTAACAAATTTTAAACCTAAGACAATTATCTCAGTAAAAACAAATACAATAATTGCAATAGCAATATTTTTATTTACTTTGTTAATTTATCAGTTAACAAATTCAAAATCAACCTCTTTCTGGGATGCAGGAGAATATATCTCTTGTAGTAGTATTTTAGGTATACCTCATCCCCCTGGAAATCCTTTTTATATATTACTTGGAAGATTTTTTTGTATCTTTAGCCTTGGTTTTTCACATGCTATGATCATTAGTTTTTTATCATCTCTTTTGTCAGCTTTAGGAGTAATGTTTACCTATTTGTTTACAGTACAGATTATTAGTATGTGGAATGAAGATAAGTTTATTGTTTTTACCGGTGGCTTTATTGCTGCAATTTTAACAGCATTTTCTTTTACATATTGGATGAATGCTATTGAAGCTGAAGTTTATGCCGGTTTAGCATTTACAATTAATATAATTGTTTGGCTAACATTTTTATGGGTAAAAAAGCAAGATGAGTTTTCTCATCAAAACTTATTATTGTTAATTGCATATATTTTCTTTTTAGGGTTTGGGATTCACCAGACAGCCTTACAAATTGCTCCGGCTGTTTTATTTATAGTTGTTTTCCCTTATATAAAACCTCATATTAAGGATTTTAGTTTTTGGGGTAAGATAGTTTTATATTCGATTGGGCTTTTAATATTATATAAAATTTTTGATTCCATTGGTGCTCAAAATAATATTCCGGTATTAGAAAAATTCTTTGTCGGTGCAGCTATTATTGCTATAATGTTTTGGTATCTAAGAAAAGATATTGGGAAAAGGGTCTGGTTGATTGGTGTTGGTTTGATGCTAATTGGTTTTAGTTCGCATTTGTTTTTACTTATTCGTTCAGAATTCAGACCATTTATCAATGAAGGGCATCCTCATAATTTTGAGTTATTTATGAATTATATTTTGAGAAGGCAATACGGTGATTTTAGTTTTTTAGTTAGGCGAGCAAGTTTGAGTGAACAATTTGGATTTCATTTCTTAAGATATTTTTCTTGGCAGTTTTTAGATGTAGAGACAGTGTCAAATTGGTTTAAATTTTCAAATCAAAATATAATTCAAGTAATATCAAATTTAATAGTTACTTTTTTGGGATTGAATGGTTTTGTTTATGCTTACAAGAAGAATAAAAATGCCTTTTGGATGTTTCTAAGTCTATTTTTTATGGCTTCTATTGCTATGGTTTTAGTTATGAATTTATCTGATGCTGAAGTTAGAGATAGGGATTATTTTTTTGTTACAGCATATAATTTTTGGGCAGTTGCAATGGGTATTGGTGCTATAGGCTTGCTAAATTTATTTAAGAATAAAAAGATATTAAAAAATGTTTTTGTGATTATACTGCTCTTATATCCTATGATAAATCTTGTATCACAGTATAATAAGCATGATAGAACAGGTGAGTTGATTTCTTTAGATTATGGCTTAAATATCCTTAATAGTTTGGAGGAAAATGCCATCGTATTTACTAATGGAGATAATGATACTTTCCCGTTATGGTATGCTCAAGCTGTCTATGACCCTAATACAGAGGATAAAGTTAATGTATATCCGGCGACTGAAGTTTATCCTACTCAACATACTCAAGATTTGATTTCAGCAGCATTAGAGATAAAAAATCGTGAAATTAAGGGTGTTAGGAAAGATGTAACTGTTGCTAACTTAAGTTTACTAAATACTCCTTGGTATTTAAAGCAATTAAGAGATTTAGAAGGTGTAGAATTAACTTGGTCAGATGAACAAATAGATAAAATGATACCTTTTAGATTAGATAAAGCTATGGAAATACCAATATTATCACCTAATGGAGATAGATTTACAATTTCATTAGAATCTGGAAGACCGATGTTGATTAAAGATTTTTCTGTTATAAAAATTATCCAAGATAATTTTGGGAAAAGACCTATCTATTTTGCTGTAACTTGTTCAGATAATTCCGGATTTGAGAATTATTTGATTAATGAAGGAATGGTGGATCGAGTAACTCATAAACCGGGTAAAGATAGAATAAATTATGAAAGATTATCTAATAATCTTAAAAACTTATATTTGTATAGAGGTGTTTTTGATGATAATCTATATCAAGATGAAAATATGAAAAGACTTATTATGAATTACGGTGCAGCTTATTTAAGATTATCTGATTATTATCAAAATAAAGGTGAATTGGATTTAGCTGTATTAAATTATGAAAAGGCTATGTCTTTTGTAAAAGATACTAAAGAACGAGTTCGTTTTCATGGAATGCTGGCCTTGATGTACGCTGAAAGCGGTAAACTCAAACAAGTAGAACAGTTAGTTAATGAAATGATAGAAAATAATCCCAATTCATTAAATCCTTATTTTGTTGGAGCTATAGCAATGTTTAAAGTCAACGAAAATGAACTTGCTTTTGATTATGCAGAAAGAGCAATAGCTGTAGATCCTTATAATAAACAATTAGTTTCTTTGATTGTACAATATGGTATTGAAAAGAATATGAGACAAGAAGCACATAGATTAATTGAGATGTTAGTGCCTTATCAACCTGAGTTGAGAGAATATTTAGATATGATTGTTGATCCGGAGTTTAATTTAGAATAGATTATGGCAAAAAAGAGTACTAAAACGAAAACAAAAAAGAAGAAACACAATAGGGTGAGTTCACTTAGCTTATCAATGCTAATTATTAGTTTTATATGTATAACAATAGTTGTTATATATTTTATTTTTCAGTATAAGAACATTGATGAGTTTAAATTAAAACCGATTGACATCAGTAGTGATAAAAAGGAAACAAGAACTCCTGAAATTGATAGTCAAGTGAAAGAAAAGGTTATAGATTTAGTAGAGTCAGCTGAAGCTACCATTGAAACTGATACACAAGTTGATGTTATTGAAGAAACGAAAACTTCTGTTGATGAAGAGATTGTTATTTCTGAACCGATTATTAGAGATAAAGCAAAAATGTATGTAGTTAATCCTAATCTACCTAAGATTTGTATTATTATTGATGATTTCGGGACAATTACAAATACTTTATTCGATAGATTTAACAGTTTGGATACAGAGGTAAATTTTGCTATATTGCCCGGTCACGAAAAATCAAGAATACAGATGAATAAAGCTGTAGAAGCCGGAAGAGAAGTATTGATACATATACCTATGGAACCTGATATTCAAGATAATTCTGATAAAAAGTTGAATTTAGAAACAATAACAATTAACTCAAGTATGACAGATTTTGAGATTAAAGATCAAATTGAAACTTGGATGTTTGAATTATTTTTAGCTGGTGGAGCTAATAATCATATGGGTAGTAAAGCTACATCTGATGAAAGAATTATGAAGATTGTTTTAGGTACATTAATGCAAAATGATATGTATTTTGTTGATAGTTATACTAATAGTAAAAGTGTTGTCTCAAAAGTAGCTAATGAAATTGGAATTAAAACAATTAAAAGAGATATTTTTTTAGATGTCCCTGAATCTTCAAAAGCTAATGCCAGAAAAAAAATAGAAGAAATAAAAAAGATAAAAAATCAAGATGTTGTTGTTGTAATAACTCATTGTCATAGTGATATAAAATATAGACAGTTGATACATTTCATTGATAGATTAAAAGACCAAGGTTATCGACTCATACCTGCATCTTCAATAACACTGAGTAATCTATAAATGATTGGTCGTGGACTTGATTCTCTAATTGCGAAGCAAGAAGGGAATTGAGAACACGAAACAAATAACATCAGCAGTTTAAATTCTTAGCCTCGGGTTTCAACCCGTGGAATAAATGATTGTTCACCAACATTTCTACCGTTTTCGACTCACACTTATTTCGCTCGTTGCAAGTCAAGTCCGGCTGTTTGTTCTGCGAGCATCCTTGCTTGCAGGTAGAAATATGACCGTTTATATAATATATAGTTGGACATTTGAGAGATTTTTGGACATAAGACCAAAAAAAATAAAATAAATTTCTTGACAGTTTTTAAAAGAAATGTAAAATTTGTTTTATAACATTAATAAAGATGAAGAATATATAGATATGAGGTGTTGATTGTTCTACAAGCATCCTTGCTTGTAGGCAAAGTACAAACAGGGATGTTCGTACAACAAAAGTATTACAAGCATCCTTGCTTGTAGGCAAAGTGCAAACAGGGATGTTCGCACAACAAAAGTTCTACAAGCATTCTTGCTTGTAGATACAAAAAGTGAGGATTAGATGATGATTGTGATAAGCAAAATCAACAGTGTCATTCTGAACGAAGTGAAGAATCTCCTTTTAATATTTTTTAATAAATCATTTAAGTCTATGTATTTTTTGCCCTACAAATCATTAAATCCTGAAATCAAAATATACATAAACAAGCTAAGCCCAGTCTCTCTATACTATACTATACTATACTATACTATACTATACTATACTATACTATACTATACTATACTATACTATACGGCTATGCCTCCTATAATAAAAACATTAACATCGGATGTCATAATAAATTCACATAGTTGCTCCAACTCTCATTTCCGTCTAACTTACGGAAACCAAATTTAAAAAAGTAAAAAATATATAATGGAGTAAACAATGAAAAAAATAATGTTAGTAATTATTCTCGTTGTGATTACAATGGGATTATATGCACAACTTGTTCAAGAAGAAGCAAAAAATATTCAAGGTAGAATAGAATATTGGGATTATTCTTCTAATCCTCCTATTCGTAGACCGATTCCCGAAGGTACTCCGGTTAAAGTTACTTTGACAAATAGACCAATAAATGGAAATAATGAACTGGATAGGTATGCTTATATCACAACTTTTAATGATTTAGGTGATTATAGTCATAATTTCTCGGATCCAAATAATAATCATCTCTATTTTAATACTGTTTTAGTTGAAGTTTGGGGAAGAGTATATTCAACAAGTTATGACGGAATTGAACGACTTGATATTATAATAGATCAAGCCTTTTAACATTTAACTAATTGGGCAGGATTATCCTGCCCTTTTTATGGAGGATAAAATGAAAAGATTAATATTAATACTTATTTTATTACTTATGGTATCGAAGAAGTATTATTCGTTAGAAATCGAATCAATAAATAATTTAAGCTTTAATAGAAGTATTATAGATTATGGTGAGTATAATGGATCAATATCACGATATGAAGATAAAGTAATAGTTGAATGTAAACATAAAATAGAAGAGTATTTGATTAATGAAGCCGGAGATTTAGAGCGGGTTTCCTTTTTGAGTAAACCATCTTATTCTTGGGAGGCTCCATTTATAATTGATAATTATTATTATTTTGTTTATAGCAAAGATAATCCTGATGGTATAGATTTTGGCTGTATTGAAAAAATAGACATTTCTCAAACACCTATGCAAAGAGAAGAATTGTTTGAATTTGATTCTTTTATTACTGATATAAAAAAATGGGGTGATAATCTATTACTACAATTTGCTTATGATTTTCCAAATGTATATCTTTATGATATTAATGATTTTACTGTTATTGATACATTTTCTGTCGGAGGAATAATAGAAATCAAGGATGATGTTTTAGTTAGAGCATATTATCATCCTGAAGAAGATGGATGTAGATTTAATTTTTATAATATTAATGATGGTTTAACTCTTGATGAACCATATACATATATAGATGTTTTAACTGATTCATATTTGTATAGCAGTAAATCTGATGATGATTATCTATATTTTTTGTTTGCTCAGAGTCTCTTAATAATTGACATTTCAGATATTTTAAATCCTGAAACTTTTATTTTTCTTGATAATTTTACTTCTAGTGTTCCAAGTCATATACAACAAGCTATTGTAGATAATCAAACTCTTTATATTGCTGCAAATTATGGTGATTTGTATGTTTACGATATTAGTGAAATAGATAATCCAAACCTTATTTATTATGAAAAATCATCTTGTCAAACAGTAAATAATCCTTTGTATTTAAATTATCCTTTCTTATATTTCAATTCCGGTGAAATATTAAAGGTATTTAATATAGAAAATAATTTTGAAATAGTAGAGATGTATGGAAATTTTAGTATTAATACAATGTCAATTACAAATAACAGTAGATTTTATGTTTATGATGATGTGGTAAGAAAACAACTTCGTATCAAAGATTTTTTTTTGGATAATGAGGAATATGTAATAAATAAACCGGATAATTCCTATGGATTTTTAACAACAATATCCAGTGATAATTATTTTTTATATGTAGATTTAGTGAATAATACAGTTAAATTACTAAATCTTAATCTATATCCTGATATTGAGGAAAATGAAATTAATAATTTAAATTTAACTAATGTGAGATCTCTGTTTATAAAAAATGATATACTGTTTATTGAAAGTAGAAATGGAAGTGATTATAGTACATCATTATATCAATTTGAAAATAATGAATTTGACTTTATAACTCAATTTGATGGTATAGCTATGATTTGGGGAGAGCCTGATTCTGATTATTTCTTAGTTAATAAACCAAATTGTATGGAGTTCCGTAGTTATATTGAACCAACGGAGATATTGGCAACTTACAATAGTAATTATAACTCATCTTCATTTATTATTGATAATGAACATTATCTAAGATTATATGATTCTTGGATAGGAATGTATGAATTTGATTTTATGGGTGAAAACTCACTTATAGCTTCAATAACTGATAATTATTCAGGAGTCAATATTTTTAATAATATTATTTATTTTTATAACTTATCAACTGAAGTTTATGATTTTTGGAGTTTTCATAATTCGCAATTCATTTATCTTAATAGTTTTGATTTTTATGCTTCATATTGTAAAATGATTTTAAATGAAGAAAATAATTGTCTGATAATAAAAACCAGATCAAGTTTAGATGTTTATGATATAGAATACACAGTTTCCTCATCTGATCAGGTAGTGGAATATGAGAGAGATACTTATGTTTATCCTAATCCTGTCAATGGGGGAGATGTTAATTTTAAAACAAGTATTGCAGATAAAGACACAGAGATTAGCATTTATAATATCAAAGGACAATTAGTCAAAACATCAAAGGCTTTTCAGAAAAAAGACAATAAAAGTATCTTCACTTGGGATAAAAGAAATAATCAAAATCAAAGTGTTGCCTCCGGGGTGTATTTTTATACGATAAAGACTGATTCGCAAATCAAGACAGGTAAGTTTTTGATTATGAAATAGTATTTAATTCTTTGGATTTGAGTCTCTAATCGCAAATATCGTAGCTTGACCATCTTGGTCGAGAATGTTATAATTGAGCTTGACCATCTTGGTCGAGTAGGCAAGAAGGGACTTGAGAGTTTGCGAAGAAGCAATCTATTGACTGCCATGCTTCAACACCGTAGGTGTCAGCCTTTAATAGCCCATAGTGTGAGCTATGGGTATGCGTTTCTTATAAAAATATCAGCTCCGTAGGAGCAAATGTTTGTAATGTATCGCTCCTATGGAGCTAAAGAGGTTTGGGAGTATTTTATTCCCGGTGCTCACGCACCGGGCTATTAAAGGGCCGCATCTACGATGCTTTTATTGAACTTCAAACTGCGTTTGAGAATGATTAATGTGGACTTGAGTCTCTAATCGTCAAAATCGTAGCTTGACCATCTTGGTCGAGTAGGCAAGAAGGGACTTGAGAGTTTGCGAAGAAGCAATCTATTGACTGCCATGCTTCAACACCGTAGGTGTCAGCCTTTAATAGCCCATAGTGTGAGCTATGGGTATGCGTTTCTTATAAAAATATCAGCTCCGTAGGAGCAAATGTTTGTAATGTATCGCTCCTATGGAGCTAAAGAGGTTTGGGAGTATTTTATTCCCGGTGCTCACGCACCGGGCTATTAAAGGGCCGCATCTACGATGCTTTTATTGAACTTCAAACTGCGTTTGAGAATGATTAATGTGGACTTGAGTCTCTAATCGTCAAAATCGTAGCTTGACCATCTTGGTCGAGTAGGCAAGAAGGGACTTGAGAGTTTGCGAAGAAGCAATCTATTGACTGCCATGCTTCAACACCGTAGGTGTCAGCCTTTAATAGCCCATAGTGTGAGCTATGGGTATGCGTTTCTTATAAAAATATCAGCTCCGTAGGAGCAAATGTTTGTAATGTATCGCTCCTATGGAGCTAAAGAGGTTTGGGAGTATTTTATTCCCGGTGCTCACGCACCGGGCTATTAAAGGGCCGCATCTACGATGCTTTTATTGAACCTCAAACTGCGTTTGAGAATGATTAATGTGGATTTGAGTCTCTAATCGTCAAAATCGTAGCTTGACCATCTTGGTCGAGTAGGAAAGAAGGGACTTGAGAACACAAAGCCATTTCGCCGTTCTTAACTCACATTCGCTATGCTCATTGCAAGTCAAATCCGGCTTAAATGCAAGTCAAATCCTGTTTTTTTAGTGCAAGCAAGGATGCTCGCACAACATTTTCGCCGTTTTTGACTCACACTCACTTCGTTCGTTGCAAGTCAAGTCCGGCTAAATTACAAGTCGAATTCTGTAATATTGAAACTTGTTTTATTCGCCGGCTTTCATTCTGCGTTCAATATCTCTTTTTAGGTCTTTTGATTGTATTGTATCTCTTTTATCGTACATTTTTTTACCTTTTGCTAAGCATAAGATAACTTTACATTTGCCTTTTTCATTGATATGTATTGATTTAGGTATGAGGGTTACGCCATCTTGGTCTATTTTGCTTTTTAGACGTTTAATTTCACGTTTATGTAATAGAAGTTTTCTTTTTCTTTCCGGTTCATGATTGAAGTAAGTTGTTTTTTCATAAGGGCTTATATGCATACTAAATAGCCATACTTCATTATCTATAATCTTAGCATAGGAATCTTTAAAATTAATTTTTCCTAATCTGATACTTTTTATTTCAGTTCCTTTAAGTACGATACCGCATTCAAGTTCTTGTAAGAAAAAGTATTCAAAGGATGCTTTTCTATTTTTAAATTCTATCATAATAACTCCTTAAATTATATTTTATAACTAAGTGCTTTTTGTCAATTATTTTTTTGTTGACAAACATTGCGTAGTTACTAATATTAGCTTTTGAAAGGATTTGTATGAAAACATATATAGTAAATGGAAATGTTTGTTTTGAAGAAAATACTGAGATTTGTGATATTGAGATAACGGATCATTATATTTCAGCTATTGGAGTAAATTTACCGAGAGAATCGGGGTCAAAGGTTATAGATGCTAAGGGAAAATTAGTATTGCCGGGACTAGTTGATTTTCATTCACATTTTCAAGAGACAGTGGGTCCTCATACCTCTAATGAAACATATACAACAGGCACAAAAGTTGCAATTTTAAATGGTATAACTACAGTTAATTGTTTTGTGAGTCAAAATTTTAATCAGAGTTTGTCAATAGCTATCGGGTCTGCAGTAGAAAAAGCTAAAGATAAAATTTATTGTGATGTAAGGTGGCATATTACTCCTACAAGATTTTCTGATATAAATTATAATGATATAGCTAAGTGGATAGAAAGAGGTTTTACTTCTTTTAAATTTTATACTACTTATAAGCAATCTAATCTTTATTTACCTTATGAGAAATTGTTAGAGATAGTAAGACGATTAAATAGATATGATCCGACAATTATTGTTCATTGTGAAGATGAAGCTGTAATGAATAGTGCTAGGATTAGTAACGGTGATCCCAAAAATATAAAGGCTCAAGCTATCATTAGGAATGAAGAAGCAGAACTATTTGCTACTGAAAAAGTAATTGATATATGTAAGATGACACAAGTTAATATAGTAATAGCTCATGTTAGCTCAGCAGATACATTAGGTCAAGTAGAACTTGCCAAAAGAGATTGTCCTTTGATTTGTGAGGTTACACCTCATTATGTCTTTTTAAATCAAGATAGATATTTGCAAGAAAACGGTCATAGGTATCTAGTAACTCCCCCTTTACGTTCTGAAGAATGTAGAGAATTAATGCAAAAAAAGATTTTAATGGATTACGCAGATATTTTTTCATCTAATCATAGGAGCTATTCAAAAAGTGATAAAGACAGATCTAAAATTGATTATCGTCAAAATCCTGCCGGAATACCGACTATCGGTGCTTTATTTTATTTATTTTCAGACCTTTTTATTAATCAATATGATTTTCCATTACACATATATGTTAGAAAGCTTACCTCTAATCCTGCCAGGATGGCCGGGATATATCCGCAAAAGGGTGTGATTGCAGAAAATTCAGATGCTGATATTATTATAGTTAATCCTAATGGAGAGTCAAGACCTGTTGTTCCTACTCTGGTAAATTCATATAATCCATGGGAAGATTTTAATACAAGGTTTAGTATGGATTATGTATTTCTTCGAGGTCAATTAGTAGTTAAAGATAATAAATTAATTGATGAAGATAATATGTCCGGAGAAATTTTGTGTGAGACTGATTAATTTTATTTAGTTAAGATAGTATTGGAAAAATCAAAAAATGAACGAGTTAGTTTTATGAAATTTTAGACATAAATAAAGTTTCTTCACAGTTTTTAAAGTAATTTAAATCTTTGTAGTAGGAAATCCACTTAATTGCTTTTTCATTATTTAGAATTACGGGCATTCTATCGTGAATATTAGAAACATATTTATTTGCTTGAGTAGTAATGATGGTGAAGGTTGTTAATGAAATTATATCATTTTTCCAAATTTCATATAGTCCGGCAAAACTTTTAAAGCAGTCATCCGGATTACTAAAAATGTATTTATCATTAGCTGAGGATTTTTCGTAAAAACATTTAAATGGTATCAAACATCTTCTTTGTTTATAAGCGTATTTAAAGGAAGGTTTTTCTTTGATCGTTTCAATTCTGGCATTAATGGTTTTATAAGCAAAATTGGTATCTATAAAGTCGGATAATCTTGGTTTTTCATTATAAGTTTGATTATCATAGCTGAATAACATATTGTTTAGTTCAGATTTTTTTTTATCTTTTACCCAAAAAGGTATTAAGCCCCATTTTGCCGGGAAGAATCGAACTTGATTATTGATTATTGCAATTATAGGAAAGTAATTCATAGGTTTTATAATATTTTGTGCATAAAATTTATCATTATTTTGAAAGAAATTTAATAAGTCATTTTCGTCATTTAAGAATATATTATCATCCATATTAAAGTCTGCATCTTTTAAGAAATTATAATATTCAATGACTGACTTTAACCCCGCAAAAATTGCAAATTGTCCACACATAATGCCTCCTTTATTTGGCTTTAACGATAGGTAACTCTGTCCATCTGGTGGTAAATCTTGAGCTAATCATTTCTCGTTTCATACTCCAACTTTTTTTTATACCGTTACTTGCGAAGAAGATTATATCTTTATCATATTGCTTATTGATTTTGTCAACAAGTTTCATAACTTTATCACGATTATCATCGCCGTATCTGCTATAAAATAAGTCCGGATAAATCCTGTCTTCATGAATCATATTTGTAATCATTACCCCGGATTTTTTGTAAGCATATCCGGGTTTATATATTTTTTCTAATAGACTTATGGCTAATTTAATAAAATCAGGAGTGTAAGCCGAGTAATTAATAAGATTTGCTTGAGTGAAATTTGCATATTGGCTTCCGCTATTAAAAGGATTAGTAGTAATGAATATGTGTAATGTTTTGGCAACGTGGTTTTTTTTTCTTAATCTTTTAATTGCTTTCGTACAAAATAAAGAAATTGACTCAGCCAATTCAATGTATTGAGTAACCGGTCTGCCAAAAGATCTTGAACATACAATACTTTTAGGATTTGGTATTTCTTTTTCAAGTTCAGAACAAGGTATGCCTTTTAGTTCGAGCTGAGTTTTTTCTCCTACAATACTCATTTCTTTTTTTACCCATTCTTGATTACAATTGATGAAATCATAAGCAGTATAAATACCATTTTTTCTTAGTCTTTTATTGTGTTGACGACCTATGCCCCAAATATCTTCTACTTTTACAGATTTTAAAAGCTTATGTATTTCGTCTTCTGAAAGTGTCGTCAAGTCAAAGACTCCTGATTTAGTTTTTTTAGCTATTTTATTAGCGATTTTTGCAAGAGTTTTTGTTTTGGCTATACCTATAGATACCGGAATGCCTGTAGATTTCTTGATTTTTGTACGTAAGGTTTCGGCATATTGAGTATAGCTATTAAAAGGTTGAATTCCATCAAGTAATAAAAATGCTTCATCAATTGAATAGATTTCTATGTCAATTGCTGTATCACGAGCTATTTTCATTACTCTTGAAGACATATCTCCATAGAGTTCATAATTTGAAGAAAACAAATATACATATTTACCTTGTTTTTGTAGCATTTCTTTAACCTTAAATCCCGGCATTCCACGAGTAATACCCATAGCTTTTAATTCCGGAGAAAGGGCGACTAAACAACCATCATTGTTTGATAATACGCCTACAGGTTTATTCTCAAGAAAAGGATTGAATGCCCTTTCACAGGAAACATAAAACTGATTGCAATCCATTAAAGCATAAACAGAATTAATATTATTATAATTATTTTCCATAATTAGTTTTATTAATTAGGTTTATGGATAACCCAAGTGACTATACCCCAGATTAAGAAATCCATCCATTCTTCTATCTTGAAGGGCTTATAATCATTATTTTCGGGATATAACCAATATTCATTTTTAATGATTTTTAGACGTTTAACAGTGAGTTCTCCATCTATGACAGCAATCACAATATTGTTATTATATGCTTCTTTCCCTCTATCAACCACCAAAATGTCTCCCGGGAAAATATTTGCTAAGGACATTGAGTATCCTTCTACCCTTACAAAATACGTCGCACTTGCGTCATCTATCATTAATTCATTTAAATCAAGTACATCCTCGATATAATCCCGAGCGGGAGAAGGGAATCCTGCCGGAATATTATTTCCTAAAAAGAGAATCAATTGTTTATTGTTGTCTGCTTCTAAAGCAGGTCGATAGATTGTATTGTCAATTTCTAAAGAAACTTTATATCTTTCCATAAGTACCTCCAATTATAATTACAAGATATTATAAATGAATTATCTTGTCAAGCTTTAATTGCATTATTGCAACCATTGTCAGCCGATAAATAAGAGGTAATAAAAAAATAGTTGACAAAAGATGTATTTGTTATATTATGAAAAAAAAGTAAAATAAATATGGTAGGACTATATGAAAAAGGCAATAGTGTTAGTTAGTGGCGGATTAGATAGTTTGATTACAGTTGCGATTGCAAAACAAGAAAATGATGAAATTTATTTTTTACATATAAATTATGGGCAACGAACAGAACAAAAAGAGCTTGATTCTTTCCGGGAAATAGTTAATTATTATAAGCCTATTGATGCAAAAATAGTAAATATAGATTATATCAAAGATTTCGGAGGCAATTCTTTAACAGATATCAAGGTAGATGTCCCGATAAATAATCATATTCAAGATTTAGATAATTCACATCAGGTACCTAATACTTACGTACCTTTTCGTAATGGAAATATGATAGGTATAGCAACCGCTTGGGCTGAAGTTATTAACGCTTCAAAAATATATATTGGTGCGGTTGAAGTTGACGGTTCAGGTTACCCGGATTGTAAGAAAAGTTTTTTTGAAGATTTAGAACAAGCCATAAATTCTGGGACAAAAGATAATTTTAATATTCAGATATGTACCCCAATTATAGATATGTCTAAGTCTCAAGCTTTGCAAATAGGACAAAAGTTGGGAGTTCCATTTGAGTTAAGTTGGAGTTGTTACCAAAATAATGATTTAGCTTGTGGTAAATGTGATAGTTGTTACTTGAGGATTAAGGCATTTAAAGAGGCAAGATTAGTTGACCCTATACCATATAAGGTGCCAATCAATTGGATAAATTAATGTTTCCGGTTTCATCTCTGAATAATGACAGCGTTATTTATGATTCTCAGAGAATATTTACAAAAGAGAATCAACTTTATGATATTTGGAGTAGATTGTTATTAGAAAAAGAAATGTTTACAAGCACCGGTAAATCTGTGAATATTATTTTCCCGGGACATCCAAATCATTATTCGGGACCTGATTTCTTAGATGCAAAGATTATACTTAATAATCAAGTTCTAACGGGAGATATAGAAATTCACTTGGATTCAAAAGATTGGTATCTTCATAATCATCATAAAAATTATGAGTTTAATAATGTGATACTTCACGTATGTTTGGATAAAAATGAAACTGAGGATATGACCTTGAAACAAAATAATCAAACTGTAGAAATTTTAGTCCTCTCTGATTATTTAATATCTTCTGAATATATCTCCATTATTCAAAATAAATACTGTCCTTTGTTTGCTACTATACAGCTTGAATGGTTGGGATATAATTTGTCCTTAGCAGGTAAAAAATATTTTCAAAAAAAGGTAAGTTATTTTGAAACCAGATTATTATATATTTCTTTAGATCAATTGCTATATCAATCTTTATTAATGGCTTTAGGCTATTCAAGAAATACTGAAATCTTTGAAGAATATGCTCAAGTTTATAATTGGGAATACTATAAACAGAAAATTGATAAAGGCTTATCTTTGCAAGACTTTCAAAGTTGCCTTATTGCCAATATGAATAATTTCAGATGGAACAATTTTAGAATTAGACCTTGTAATTTACCTCAAAACCGATTATTACAGATAAGTGTATTTCTTTTTCAAGCTTTACAGACTTCAATTTCTTCTGAGATATTCAAAATATTTTCTTTTATTTCTGACTATAATAGTGAAGAAAATGATGATATAGATGTTTTTTTAACTACATTAAGACAAAGAGTCTATCAGAAATTATGTCAGGATAAAGAAAATAAACCGGGTAAAAGTAAGATTAATTTGATTATTGTTAACGTATTCCTCCCTATAATGATGCTTTATGCAAAGAAAATTAATAATCATAATTTACAACAATTATGCTTGGATCTTTTAATTTCATATCCTGCTCTTGATGAAAATCATAACTGTAAGAACTTGTATCACTTTATGACTGACATTCAGATAAAAATTGCAAATAATAAAGCTATCACTCAATTTGGTATGCTCTTTATTTATAAGTCATATTGTAAATCACATAATTGTTCTTTATGTACACACAATAATAATATTTTTAAATAAGTCATATAAGTCGGGGTATAATGTTATCAAGAGATTACAATAAAAGATTAAAAGAAACAACAGAAGAAAGAAAAAAGATTATCGATAACGTAACGAGATTGTATGTTTCGTTGTTAAAAAATGATAATACCATAACAACTAACGAAATCAATGTGTTGTATAGCTTGTTGACAAATATTTTTAGAAAAGAATCTATTTCTTGGGAAGTTTATATCCGACAGATAATAGATAGCGAGATAAATCAAAATAAACAGAAATTAAAAAATAAAGACATTAAATCTGTTAATAACTCAATTTTGAATATTTGTGATCCGGCTATTATAGCTTTTTTAAATGAAAAATTAAGTGTTCTTGATAAAATAAGGATATTGTTAAGTTTGATTATTATGTCTTATTCTGACAATGATTTCACTATACAGGAAATTACCTTGATTATTGAGCTGGCGAAAAAACTTGATTTAGAAACAGATAGTTTTATGGAGATTATAAATGCTATAGAATATAAAACTTCTGATGCTGTTTCAATAAAGGGGTTTAGGCATCTTAATACAATCGATGATTCCATTTTTAGTGATTTCTTAGTATTTGGTAGAAGTGAAGAGTGTCAAATCCAGTTTAAAGATAGGTCTCTTAATCATATAGAACTTGTGATGTTTATGATAGATAAGTATATTTTCATTGGTACAAATAATCGAGTAAATTCAAGGTTATATAATCAGGATAATAATTCCGAGATGCAGCTTGAACCTTTTGAATTATATTTAGTATCTAAAGCAAGTTCAATAAAAATAAGTGGACAGATATTTAATTATGATATACTTTGCAAAATATATAATAATCAAGAGATTTATGATGTAATTGATTTTAAAAAGGTTGATTATGATTTTAAGATAATTAACAATAAGAACCGGCATACAATATTGTTAAGTAGAGGGACTTTTTATAAAAATGGTCAATCTATTCCAAAAAACAAATATGTTGATTTATTTTACGATGATTTGTTACAGATAAAGAGCTATGCTAATTTTTCTTTGATTGACGTAATAAGGGAAAGAAGTGAGATTGGAGTAGAAAATATTAATCCAAAAGAGCTATTTATAGAATATTATGATGGTTTTTTTTCGATTAGTAAGATAGAATCTGTTTCGACTATAGTATATATAGAAATAAATAATAACAAATTTACTATTTATCCACCCAAAAAGAATTGGGATATATTTTTAAATAATAATAAAATCTCTGAACCTTCTCAATTTTATTTAAATACAGATATTATAACAATTAATAAAAAGAATTTCCGAATTAATAATTTCTTTGATTTGGTTGAGATACCGTTTGAAATTGAGCATATAAATGTCTTAGATATTAAGCATTATTTTTCTGATGGTAATATTGGTTTAGACAGCATTTCTTTTGATATTCAAAAGGGTGAGATTATTGGAGTAATGGGTCAATCGGGATGTGGAAAGTCAAGTCTTTTAAAGGCAATTTGTGGAGAAGTTTTCCCTACTTATGGTTCTGTATTATATGATGGTAAAGATTATTTTGAAAATATTAATTTTTATTCTCAGTTTGTTGGTTATGTCCCTCAGGATGACTTATTATTTTCTAATTTAACTGTGTATGAAAACTTGTATTATCGTGGTAAATTAAGAATACCTAAAATAACTAATAGCTATTTAAAGCAGAAGATAGATAATATTTTGCTTAAAACTAATTTAATCCATAGAAAGAATACCAAAGTTGGAGATTTAAAAAATAAATTACTTAGCGGTGGCGAAAGAAAAAGATTAAATTTAGCACTTGAGTTATTATTTGACCCTACCATAATTATTTGTGATGAACCTACTTCCGGCTTAAGTTATTCTGATGCAGAACAAATCATTGATATACTTAGAAGTTTTTCTGAACAAGGTAAATTTGTTATTTTAACAATACACCAACCTAATACAAATGTTTTTCATAAGTTTGATAAAATCTTATTAATGGATAAAGGTGGTAAGCAAGTTTTTTATGGTCAGCCTTCAGAAGTCTGGACCTATTTTGATGTTGAATATGAGCAGATCAGTTTTAACAAAGAATTAATAACGCAAAAGAAAGAAGAACGTTTGCCTGAGTATGTAAATATAATTATTGAATATCCCGAATATAGAGAAAATGGTGAGATTGTTTATGAGCAACAAGCTCAAAATCTTATGGTTAAAAGAAAGTTTCCTCCTGAATATTGGCGAGATAAGTATAAAAGAAAGATGCTTTTTGACTTAATACAATTTGACTCTATGCGGGCAAAATCTAATAAACCTCCGGTTAAGCAAAGAAAGAAGATAGATTTTAATGCTAAGTTAACTCAGTTTTGGACATTTTTTAAGCGTAATCTAATAATGAAACTTAGAAATAAATTAAATCTTTTAATTACATTCGGAGAGGCACCGTTGTTAGGAATAATTATTGCCTTTATCTTAAGATTAGCACCTGCAAGTGAGTCGTATTCTTTTAATCAAAATATAAATATAGGTATCTATATTTTTATCTCGGTAATTGTCTTTATTTTTTTAGGAATGTCTAACAGTATGGAAGAAATTTTATCCGAAAGAAAAAGTATATTAAGAGAGAAAATGCTTAATCTGAGAATGACATATTTTTTAGGTTCCAAGATAGGTGTTTTATGTCTATTTTCTTTTATGCAAGTATTTTTGTATCTTTCGGTTTCAAGTGTAATCTTGTCAGTGAAAGGTGTTTTTTTAATTTATTTTATTTATTTATTTATTGCTTCGCTTATTGGTTCGTCTCTTGGCGTATTGATTTCTTCGTTTTTAAGTGATGTTAAGTCAGTGATAAACATATTACCTTTGATTTTAATACCGCAAATTATTTTTGGTGGTGCGATAGTTGAGTATGAGAAGATGAATCGTCAATTGAAGTTAATAGATAACAATCCTATTCCTGAAATCGTGCAAATTATGCCTTCAAGATGGATTTTTGAAGGGCTTTATACGGCTCAAGCAAAGTTAAATCCATACGATAAAAAAATAAATAAAATTGATAAACTAAGAAAAAATCTAGTGAGTACATCTAACAATTATTCAAATGATTTAAGTGATTTATATAAGCAAATAAATGTTGTTAATACAAGGTATCCTAAATCAAAATATAACAATGAATACATAAATCTTTCTGTAAATATAATGGATGGAAGATTTCTTAATAGTGGTTCAATTTCACCGGATAATAACAGTAAGCGACCTGTGAATGTATTTCTATCTTCTATGAAAATTATTAAAGGGATTCCATTACTTAAAGATAAGATTATCCCTACATATATTTATAATATTATAATTATAATGTTTTTTACTCTTGTAATAAATACTGCAACCCTATTAAAAATAAAGTATTTTTACAAGGAGTAAAATGAATCCAACTATATATTTGAGTGTAGTACTTATATTTTTTACTTTGTGTATGAGTAGGTTATTATTTAAAAAAAGATTTAAGTTTCAAAATAAGAATTTGTCGGTAAATAAGTTTTCTATAGTTATTTCGTGTAGAAATGAGGCACATAATTTAGTTCATTTGTTTGATTCTTTACAAAAACTTCATTATTCTCAATCATTATATGAAATAATGTTTATAGATGATCATTCTACAGATGAAACGTTTGATTTATTGACTAAATTTTGTGTAAAATCAGTTAATTATCATGCTTATAGGTTGTCAGGGATAAGTCAGGGGAAAAAGTTTGCTTTGCAAAAAGGGATTTCTTATGCTCAAAATGATTGGATTGTGTTTACAGATGCTGATTGTATTGTGCATTGTGATTGGTTAGATTCGATAGATTTTATGATACAAAAAGATAAGCTAAATTTAATCTCAATGTATATTGGATATTCTCCGGAAGAGAGATTAAAGAATATATCATATTTAGTAGCTTCATTTAGATATTTTAAGCAATTAGTTTCAGCATTTATTTATGCTTCAAGTACTATGGCAGGTTATCCATTTAGTTGTACTGCACGAAATTTAATTTTTAAAAAGAGTGTATTTAATACTGTTGGAGGATATAGTGAATTCCTTAATGCTGATGACAATTTATTAAATAAATTTTCCGGTGATGACAAACTTCTTTTAAAGAAATTTCTTGGTCATAAACAGAAGATATCTTATCTGCCATATCCACCGATTTATACAAAGGCAGTTAATGATAACTCTGTAAAAAATCAAGATTTGAGACGGTACGGAAAATTTTCAATGTCATCATTATTATGGCAGATAATTATGTTAATTATCGGCTTATGCTTAGTTTATATCCCAATAGAAATAGTGTTTATTAAACAGTCTTATCCGGAATTAGGACTTTTTCTTTTTAGTTTAGTTTTTTTTTCTTTTATAGGATGTTTAGTTCACAGGGAAAAATTTTATTTAGAATATATTATCTTTAGTATCTTTTTCCCTTATTATTTGATTTATAAAATGATTAAAGCAAGGTTTTGCAAATGGACTTGGAAAAACAGAAGACTCACTATATAAAAAGATTATACCTTTATATAAAGGATAACCCTTATAAAAATTATTTCAAGATTTTACTATCTGTTATTATATTAGTAATTATTTTCTTTAAGATTAAAAATACCTCAGATATCGGCAATGTCTTTTTACCTATTATCAAAACCACTTCAGTGAAATCATTAGTAATGCTATTATTAATATCCGTAATGAAGTTTTTTACTCAGGTATTTAATTGGTATTATGTTTTAAAAATTAATCAAGACTATGATTGTACTTTCAGGCAAGTGATTAAAACGCATACTATTGGATTAGCTTTAAGGTTTTTTATGCCGGGAGGGCATGCAACTTTTGGTAAAGTCTTTTATATTAATCCTGATAAAAAAAAGGAAACATTCTTTTCAATAATTGCAGAAAAGTTTTTTCAGTCTTGGATTATATGGTTTTTTGCAATATGGTCATTTTTGTTTTATTATGATAAGAACTATTTATTGGTTTTATTCATAGCTCTTTTGATAACTTTTGTTCCATTTATAATTCCGAAAATATTTAAAAGACATATACCGTATATGACAATTTTTAATTATTATAAGATTTTACCTAAGGTTATTTTATCACAGATTTTATTTGTGTTTATGACCTTTATTCAGTATTATTTAATTCTTTCTCAACTTACTCAAATAAGGTTTTTTAATACAGCAATATCGGTATCATTAATACTTGTGGCAAATACGATACCGATTACATTTAGTGGGCTTGGTTTAAGAGAAACAGCTGCAACGATTGTATTGCCAAAGTATGGTATTCCAATAGAATTAGCTGTTGGTACTTCACTTTGTATTTTTGTATTAAATTCTGTTATTCCTGCTTTACCGGGAGTATTTTTAATAAGTTCTAAGAATAAAGGAAAGTAAATGGAATTCATTATAACCCCATACACTTATCTGATAATATTACCGCTTATCTTCATTGCCGGTTTGGTTGATGCCATTGCCGGTGGAGGTGGATTAATTTCTGTCCCTGCTTATTTAGTAGCCGGTTTACCTCCACATATTGCTTTAGGTAATAATAAGATGTCTTCGTTTTTTGGAACATTGTTTAGTACTTTTAGGTATTTTAAACATAATATGATTGATTTGCCTGTAGCTGTAAGTAGTGCTGTATTTGCATTGATTGGTTCTAATCTCGGGACAAGAAGTGTTTTAAGTCTAAATCCTGACTTTTTAAATTATATCTTAATTTTTTTACTCCCTGTAATTACTATTTTTACATTGATAAATAAAAATATGGGTATTAATAATCATTCACATCTGATAGTTTTAAAGAAAAGAATTTTTTATGCTATTATTGCCGGTTTGGTGATTGGTTTTTATGACGGCTTTTTTGGACCCGGAACAGGTTCTTTTTTGATATTAATATTTACTGTCTTAATGAAATATGATTTTAGAGTAGCTAATGGAAATACTAAGGTTATTAATCTTGCTTCTAATGCTGCTGCATTAATAACTTTTATTATAAACGGGAAAATATTGTTTGCTATTGGAATTCCTGCTGCCATATTTGGTATAGCCGGTAATTTAGTAGGTTCTCAACACGTCATAAAAAAAGGTAATAAATTGATTAGGCCAATCTTTATTGCTATTTTTATCTTGCTATTTATAAAGATTGTTTGGGAGCATATTTAAAAGTTTATCTACGTTAAATAATCGTTATTTTGAACTGATTTTGAAGAATAAATCTATTATGATAACTTTTTAACTAACTAATTGAAGTATAGTTAGTTATATATAATTTACTTATAACCAAATTATAAGGGACCTCCAAGATGCTTTTGACCATCTTGGAGGTCCCCGGTATCTCGATGGATGATGTTTTTTAACTAATTTTATCAATCACACTAAAATAATTGTATATAATAATTGATATTTCGGGATAAATCTAAAGTAATTATTTTGAAATAAGAAAATGAAAAAGGAGTGGTTTTTAATATTTTCAACTACAGGATTTTAACATTTAAAAAAAATATATTGACTAAAAAGTATGTTTTTTTAACTTTAGTTTACAAAAGGAGTATAGTTTAATGATAAGAAAAATCATTGTAATCTTAATAGTAATGTGTTCACTTTTATCGTGTTCCAAAAAAGCAGAGCAAGAAATTATTTTTTGGCATGCTTTAGGTGGACCTTTAGGAGATGCATTAAATACAATGATTTCTGATTTTAATAGAGAACATCCTGATATCAGAATTAAAGCAATTTCTATGGGTAATTATCAGGCTTTATCTCAAAAGATTATGGCATCTATTCAAGCAGGTAATCAACCGGACATTGCACAAGTGTTTGAATCTTGGACAGCAAATTTAGTAAAAGGTGGAGCTCTTCAGTCTTTAAATGAATATATTTATAATGACAGCTTATATGTTCAAGAATTAGATGATTTTTATCCGGTTTTTTTGAAAAGTTGTACTATTGATGATGAACTGTGGTCATTTCCTTTTAATAAATCTGTAAGAGTTATGTATTATAATAAAGATATTTTTTATCGTAATGGATTAGATTATCGTAAAGCTCCTGATAATTGGGCAGATTTTCTTTCTACATCAAAACTTTTAACACAAGATTTGGACGATAACGGGAGAAATGACGTTTGGGGAACTACCTTTACCACAGATATGTGGAGATTTGAAAATTTGCTACTGCAAGCCGGTGGAAGTCTGATGAATAAGGATTATACCATTCCGACTTTCAATAGTCAAGAAGGAATAGCAGCCCTTGAGTTTTTTGATCAAGCCCTTAATGTTGATAAATCAGCTTATGTCTCTACAGGTTATGATGGTCAAAATCATTTTCTTGCAGGAAATGTTGCTATGATAGAAGGTTCAAGTGTTTCTTATGTCTTTATGAAAAATGCTGAAATTACTTTTAATCTCGGTATAGCTGCTGTACCGGTGGATAAAACTAAAAAAAATATTATTTCAGGAACTAATATAGCCATCTTTAATAAAAATAATAAACAGAAAAGTCAAGCCGCATGGGAATTTATAAAATGGTTTACAGCTCCTGAACAAACAGCTAAATTTTCAGCTTTAACATATTATATGCCGGTCAGAAGAAGTGCTTTTACACAATCTCATATACAAGCAATGTTAGAAGAACATCCCGGTTTAACGGAAGTATATCAACAATTAGAATTTGCAGAGTTTGAACCACAAATATCTGCGTGGTTTGAATTTAGAAAAAATTTTGAAGAAATTGTATTGGAAAAGGTTTATACAGGAACTCTTAGTCCTCAAGAAGCATTGCAAAATGCTGAAAATAGATTAATAAGTGAATTAAAGAAATAAATAAACAGGAGTTGTTATGGCAGTTATTATTACTTTTCCGGATAAAAGCAAAAAGTCTTTTGACAGCGGTGTAACTCCATATCAGATAGCTGAATCTATTAGTCATAATTTAGCTCTCAGATTGGTTGCTGCTGAAGTAAACGGGAAAATGTGTGATACAGATTATCAAATAAATGAAGATGCAAGCTTACTCTTGCATACTTTTGATTCAGAGAAAGGCAAGGAAGTTTTTTGGCATAGTACATCACATTTAATGGCTGAAGCTGTTAAGTTGCTTTTCCCGGAAGTAAAAGTTACAATTGGTCCGGCTATTGAAAACGGATTTTATTATGATTTTGACAGGGATGCTTCTTTTACAGATGAAGAACTTTTACTTATCGAAGAAAAGATGATGGAACTTGCTAAAGAGGGAGCAGAATATACACGTAAAGAAATTAGTCGCAATGAGGCTTTAGCTTTATTTACTAAACAAAATGAAACTTATAAAATTGAAATTCTTAATGAAATCCCCGAAGATCAAACAATTTCAATTTATACTCAAGGCGTCTTTACAGATTTATGTCGAGGTCCGCATTTAAAAAATTCTAATAAAATAAAAGCTGTTAAATTACTCAAAACTTCCGGTGCTTATTGGCGCGGAGATGAAAAAAATAAGATGCTTAAACGTATCTACGGTATTAGCTTCCCATCTAAAAAAGAGTTAAAAGATTATCTTGAAAGACTTGAAGAAGCAAAAAAAAGAGACCATAGAAAAATTGGTAAAGATTTAGACTTATATTCAGTCTCAGAAGAAGTTGGAGCAGGCTTGATCTTATGGCATCCACGTGGTGCGATGATGAGACACATCATTGAATCTTACTGGAAAGAACAACATATTAAATCAGATTATAATCTTGTCTATACTCCTCACATCGGTAAAGCGGATTTATGGCATACAAGTGGTCACTTAGGATTTTATAATGAAAGTATGTACGCTCCGATTAGTGTCGATGAACAAGATTATTATATTAAACCTATGAATTGCCCCTTCCATATAAATATTTATAAATCAGCTAAAAGAAGTTATCGTGAATTACCTATAAAGTATGCTGAACTTGGAACTGTTTATAGATACGAAAGGTCCGGTACTTTACACGGTCTTATGCGTGTAAGAGGCTTTACTCAAGATGATGCACACATTATTTGTACTGAAGAACAAATGATGGAAGAAGTCGAAAAAATTATTGAGTTCTCCATTAGTATGCTAAAAGATTTTGGTTTTACAGATTTTCAAATATATCTTTCTACTATGCCTGAAAAGTCTGTTGGTGAACCTGAAGACTGGGAAAAAGCCACTATTGCATTGAAAAATGCCTTAGAAAAATTAAATCTTAATTATGATATTGACGAAGGTGGAGGAGCATTCTACGGCCCAAAGATTGACATCAAAATTAAAGATGCTTTAAATAGAGCTTGGCAATGTAGCACTATTCAATTTGATTTCAACTTACCAACAAGATTTAATATGGAATATGTCGGTGCTGATAATCAAGCACACAAACCTTATATGATTCATAGAGCATTACTTGGTTCGATTGAAAGATTTTTTGGTACCTTAATAGAGTATTACGGTGGGAATTTTCCAACATGGTTATGCCCTGTTCAAGCTACTATCTTAACGGTTTCAGAGTCAACTATTCATTACGCTGAAAGAGTTAAAAAACGTTTTATTTCTCATGGAATTCGCACTACATTAGATAGCCGAGGTGAAAAGATTGGCTACAAGATAAGAGAAGCTGAAATGTCTAAAACTCCATTCATTATTATTATAGGTGAAAAAGAAGAAGATACTAATACTCTTTCAATTAGAAGACATACCAAAGGTGACCTTGGCACTCACGATATTGATCAAGTCTTAAACCTTATAAAAGAAGATATTAAATCAGTTAATCCTATGGATATAAATTTAGTCTTTTAAAGTAAGGAGGCTAAACGCCTCCTCACTTGTTCTAAACAAATATGAATATTATTGATATTATAAAAAAAGAAATGCACACCGAAGCTGAAGCAATCAAAATTGCTTCTGAAAAGATTGATGTTTCAATAGAAAAAGCTGTACATTATATTTTACAATGTAAAGGTAAGGTAGTAACTACAGGAATGGGCAAATCCGGACTTATAGCAAGAAAGATTTCTGCTACTTTTGCCTCTACCGGAACAACCTCAATATTTTTACATCCTGCTGAAGGTATTCATGGTGATCTGGGAATGCTTCAAAAAGGAGATGTAGTCCTTGCTTTGTCTCATAGTGGGAATACTCAGGAATTAATCTCAATTATTCCTTATATAAAGTTTAATAAAATTCCCTTAATTTCAATTACCGGCAATGTGACTTCTAATTTAGCAAAGAATTCAGATGTTGTGATTGATTCTTTTGTAGATAAGGAATGTGAACCCTTTGGATTAGTTCCAACCGCAAGTACAACAGTTCAACTTTCAATTGGAGATGCTTTAGCTGTATCAGTTTTGAAAATGAAAGATTTTAAGGTAACAGATTTTGCTCTCTTTCATCCCGGAGGAACTATTGGGAAGAAATTATTACTTAAAGTAGCTGATTTAATGCATACAGGAAAGGCAAATCCCATCGTTACTGATAAAGAAAATATGCAGAATGTGATTTTAGAGATGACTTCTAAAGGACTTGGTTGTACGAATGTTATTGATGATGACGGAAAGCTTGTCGGTATTGTAACTGATGGGGATTTAAGAAGATTTTTGTCCTTGGGTTTAACAGATTTAAATATCAATGTAAAAGATGCAATGACTGTTTCACCTAAAAGAATGACTGCTGAAACCCTTGCTGTGGAAGCTTTAAATCTAATGGAAGAATGTAAAATTACAATGTTACCGATAATTGATCAAGAAGATAAACCTATTGGCATTTTACATATGCACGATTTAATCAAATCAGGTGTTGTTTCTTGAGTATGAGTTATTGGAGATAAGAAATGAATAAGATTAATTTTTGTTTGATTGGGTGTGGAAGAATTTCTTCAAGGCATCTTGATGCACTTAAATTGATTGATTCCGCTAATGTTTTAGCCTGTTGTGATATAGTTACTGAATTAGCCGAAGATACTGCTAAAAAGTATAATATAAAGAATTTCTATACAAATTATAAAGAGATGCTGGAAATTGAACAGCCCAACGCAGTAATAATCTGTACTCCAAGCGGATTACACTCGGAAATGGGTATATTCGCTGCAGAACATCATATAAATGTAATAACTGAAAAACCTGTTAGTATAAGCTTAAAACAAGCTGATTCTTTGATTAAAGCCTGTGATAATAATAAAGTAAAGTTATTCGTTGTTAAACAAAATAGGCTTAATCAACCGATTCAATTACTTAAAAATGCTATAGATAAGGGAAGATTCGGAAAGATATTCAGTGTGAATTCTACTGTTAGATGGACAAGACCTCAGTCTTATTATAATTTATCAAAATGGAGAGGCACTTGGGAGTTTGATGGAGGTGCTTTTCTAAATCAGGCTTCACACTACTTTGACCTTTTATATTGGCTAATTGGACCGGTTGATTATGTTATGGCTACTACTGCAACTCTAAATCATAATATTGAAGTTGAAGATTTAGGTGCAGGCATAATAAGATTTCGTAACGGAGTGATTGGTGTTATCGAAGTGACTATGAATATATTCCCAAGAAATCTTGAAGGATCTATAACTGTAATGGGTGAGTATGGTACTGCTAAGATTGGTGGGATTGCTGTGAATAAAGTAGAACACTGGGAATTTAAAGATTATGATGATGATGATAGATTTATTGATAATTTAAATACAAAGCCTCTCGATGTATATGGTTATGGGCATTTAGGCTTTTTAAGTAATGTCGTTGAGGTATTATTAGGTAAAGCAGAACCTAAAACTGATGGAAGAGATGGACGAAAATCTCTTGAAATCATATTAGCAATGTATGAATCTGCTAAGATTGGCAAGAGAGTTTCTTTGCCGTTTAACCCTTAATTTATTATTAGAAAGGTAGTATATGTTACGTAATTATTTTGATACAAGAACTAAATTATTAGACGAAGCTTTGAAAAATTACTTAAACTATGATAAAGAGCAACCGGCTCAATTATATCAAGCTATGAAATACTCGATGTTTAGTGGGGGAAAAAGACTTAGACCTATATTGTTTTTTGCAACTTATGAAATGCTAATGCAAAAAGATGATATTGAACTCATAAAACCATTTTTATCTGTTGGGTGTGCATTAGAGATGGTTCATAGTGCATCATTAATTCATGATGATTTGCCTTCTTTGGATAATTCAAATGAACGACGGGGGTTACCAAGTTGTCATAAAAAATTTAATCCGGCTACAGCAATTCTTGCCGGTGATGCTCTTTTAACTAAAGCCTTTGAAATGATGACTTTAGTAGAAGATAAAGAATTAGCAGTTCATTTGGTATCAATACTTTGTAATGCTGTTTCAACACGAGGTATGTTAGGTGGACAAACTGTTGATGTTCTTTCCGCAGATAAGCAAGTATTACAGATAAATGTTTTAAAATATGTTCATTCAAAGAAAACTGGAGCTTTACTTGAAGCAGCAGTCAAGTGTGCTTGTGCATGTGCTTTTGTTGACCCTTCAGTTACGAACACCTTATCAACTTATGCGATGAATTTAGGCTTAGCATATCAAATAATTGATGATATCTTAGATGATGTTGGTGATTTTGAAACTTTAGGGAAAGAACCTTTTGAGGATGTTAAAAATCATAAGAAGACTTATCCTACTATTTTAGGGCTTGATAAAGCAAGAAAACTTGCAGATAAGTTATTAGAGGATTCATATAAACTTGTTAAAAATATGAAGAATAATGGAGTATTAGTAGAATTTGTTACAATGATAAAGGATAGGTTGCCATAATTTGATAAATCTTTTCATATTTATTAAAGCCGGAATAAAAATAATAAGATTGTATAATTGTTTATTTGTTTTATTTACTGTATTCTTAGGTGCTTTTTTTTTAAGTTTTGATACGAGTATGTCAATTTTACCTAAAATTCTTTTTGTAGGTTTATCAGCTTTTTTTATTGCTGCAGGGGGATATGTTATTAATGATGTTTATGATTATGAGATTGATAAGATAAATAAACCTAATAGAGTTTTACCGAGTAGAAAAATGAAGCTTAATACAGCTTATGTTTTTAGTATTTGTTTGTTTTTGATAGGTATAGTTTTTGCCATATTAACATATAATATATGGTGTATATTGATAGCATTGATAAATAGTATTTTACTTTATAATTATGCTAAACATTTTAAAAAGATTTTTTTAATCGGTAATCTTGTTGTAGCATGGAATGCGTCGTCAACGTTTATATTTGGAGCTTTAATAACCTTAAATCTCAAGAATATAATTTCTTTAGTATTGATTTCATTTTTTTATACTTTATTGCGAGAATTTATTAAGTGCATTGAGGATTACGAGGGAGATAAAGCAGATTCAGCAAAGACAATAACTGTTCTATTAGGTTTGAGAAAGACATTATATTTAAGTTATATTCCTGCAATGATAACAGTGTTATCATTTAATCTTATGTATATTTTAAATCAAATTAGTATTGAGCTTTTTTATATATTGAATATAATTATTGTTATACCGTTTATTGTATTTTATTATATTATGCATAAATCATTACATAGAGTAATTGTTGCAAATGTTCAGAAATATATGAAACTTAATATGTTGAGTATTGTATTATTATATGTAGTATATGATTTTTTTAAAGTTCGAATATAAATATTAGAAAGTATTGAGGAAAAATGAAGAATAAAACCTATAAATATTTATTAGAATCCATAAAGGATAATCCGTCATATTTTTGTCTAATTGATCCTGATAAAGTAGAAGTCAATCAAGCACAAGAATTAGCTTGTTTATATGAAGAAAATGGTGCTGATTGTATTTTGATTGGTGGAAGTATGATGCTTAATGACAGGTTTTGTGAAGCAATAAAAGAGATTAAGATAAAATGTACAATACCTGTGATAATTTTCCCGGGAATATTTAATTTTGTTTCGCCTGATGCAGATGCTTTATTGTTATTAAATATGGTTAGTAGTAGAAATCCTCAGGTATTAATTAATGAGCAAGTTAGATCTGCACCTTTAATCTATAAAGCTAAGTTAGAGACAATACCGACGGCTTATATGTTGATAGAATCCGGATGTATGTCTTCAGTTCAGTATATGAGTCATAGTTTGCCAATACCGAGAAAGAAAGCTGATATAGCTATAGTGCATGCTTTAGCTGCTCAGTATCTTGGGATGAAGATTGTCTATTTGGAAGCAGGGAGTGGTGCAGAAAAGCAAGTTCCGAGTGAAATGATAATGAAAGTTCGAGAGCATATAGATATTCCGATTATAGTGGGTGGAGGAATAAGGAAACCGGAATGTGCTGAAGAAAAAGCAAGAGCCGGTGCTGACTTTATAGTAACAGGTACTGTTTTGGAAGATTTAAAAAATCCTTGTTTAGTAAAAGAGTTTGCTCAAGCAGTACATAATGTAAAAAGGAATACAGATGATAGATATTCATAATCACATTTTACCGGGTATAGATGATGGTTCTAGTGATGTTGAAACAACATATTCTTATTTAGATTTAATTGCTGAAGCAAAAATGAAAGCTGTAGTTTTTACACCACATTATATGAGAGGGTTTTATGATAATACTAAAGATGTAGTCTTAAAAAGTTTTAGATATGTTGAGGATTATGTCAAAGAAAAAGGGTATAATTATAATATTTATTGTTCAGCAGAGGTTTATCTGATGGGAGAAGAAGCGGTTAAGGATATACAGACTAATGCTTTTATGATAAATGGGACTCGTTATGTATTAGTGGAAAACAGTTTGACAGGTTTTTCAGATGATTTATTTGAAAATTTATATAAGATGACTAAATTGGGTTTGAAGCCGATATTAGCTCATCCGGAAAGATATATTGAGATACAAAGAAATCCTTCAATGGCGGAAGATTTTATGCATCGAGATGTTTATTTACAAATTAATACCGGAAGTATTTTGGGTAGTTATGGAGAAAAAGTTAAGAATGTTGCTTTTGAGCTTATAGATAGAGGTTTTGCTCATTTCTTGGGTTCGGATTGTCATTGTCATTCCGGGGTTTATGATTACCCTCAGGCGGTGGAAGCATTAAGGCAAGAGTTTGATGAAGATACAGCAGAAGTTCTTTCTGAAGATCATCCTGAACGAATGTTGAACAATGAAAATATCCCGTATTTTTATGTTTTTCATCAACCCAAACCACCTAAAAAGAACTTTATACAAAAGTTGTTTGGCTTATGATAGGGGTTTGTGAAATTTATTTAAGGAAATTTTTATGAATATAGAAAATGATACAGCATTTAATTTTGTTCAAGATTTACCTTCTGTGTTAATGACAGGAATTACGGGGTTTATTGGGAAACATACAGCGTTAAAGATTATGAAGAAATATAATATTACTGCATTAATCAGGCCGAATACTAAGAAAAAAAGATATACAGAATTTGAAAATGAGGTTAGATTAATTGAACTTGATTTGTCTGATAAGATGAAACTACAAGAGTTTTTAGAAAAAAATAAATTTGATTTTATTTTGCACATTGGAGCTTTAAGAGGCGGTAGAGCTTTTAGTGCTGATGAATTTTTAAAAACAAATGTTGTAGCTACGGAAACCCTGTTAAATTATGCTGTAATAAATAATAGTAAGTTTATATTTTGTTCATCTGTAGGTGTGTTTGGTGCTATTCCTGTTGAATTACCTGCTAATAACAACACTCTTTTTAAAGAGGATAATCTTTATCATAAAACCAAGATTATATGTGAAAAAATGATTCAAAAGGCTGTTTTGGATAAATCTTTAAAAGCCTATATTGTAAGGCCTGCAATTACTTATGGTAAAGATGATTATGGATTTCCTTATACTTTAACAAAGTTAGTAGATAAGAGATTACTGTTTATTCCTGATAAGAAAATATATATACATTTAACTAATGTTGACGCTCTCGCAGAGGCATTTAGTAAAATCTTAGAAAATGATTATCCTATTGGTAAAATCTGGACTGTGGCAGATTACGAAAGAGTAAACTTTAAAGACCTGATAGATTTTATTTATGAACGAATTGGTGATTATAAGAAATCAAAAATAAATCAAAAAAATGATGATAATAATAAAACAGTAAATGATTTTAATAAGTATCCAAAATCTAGAGTTATAAGAAAAGAAGTCTTTGTTTTATTTACTAAATTAGCAAAGTTTTTTAAAAATGAGTTATGGACTTCAAGATTTGAATTAATTTCAAATAGTTGGTATTATGATGTTAAACAGACATATGTTGATTTAAAACTTAAACAATACAAGACGATTCCTGAATTTAAGGTTGTAGTTGATTGGTATTGTAAAAAATAACATTTGTGTGATTAAGATACTTGATTATTGTAAGCGGAGAAAGTAAATGGCGATACCAATTTTAGATTTTTGGAAAAAATATTATAGTAATCCTGATGAAGGTTTGGGCTCTACTTATGAAAGATTTATTATAAATGATATACTTGATAGAGTTGTTAAAGATTATGACATAAAATCTGTTTTAGAAGTTCCTTCATTTGGTTTTACCGGTTTATCGGGTATTAATAGTTTATGGCTTTCCTTAAATGGAATGCAAGTAAATGTAGTAGATTCTGATAAGGAAAGATTAAACCTTGTTTCAGAGGTTTGGAATAAGGTTGAATCAAAGTTGCATAATAAAATGTTAGCTGTAGATTTTACGTATTTAGAAAATTTTGATAAATTGCCTTTTGATGATAATAGCTTTGATATGATATGGAATTTTTCTGCTATGTGGTTTGTACAAGATTTGGAGTTATTTTTATCTCAATTAGCTAATGTGTCTAAAAAAATAATCTTGATAATGGTTCCTAACAGAACAGGTTTAGGTTATTTACATCAGAAATATACAGGGAAAAAAGACTTATCTAAATATTTGATTGAAAACAATATAAAGAGTTCTGTTTTTATCCCGATACTCAAAAAATATGGATGGAATTTAATAGAAGATAATTACTTAGATTGTCCGTTATGGCCAGATATTGGTATGAGTAAAGAAGATTTTTTTAGTAAACTTTTTTTGCGTAAAAAACCTGTCCCGAAATATAAAAAAACAAAAGATGGAATAAGTATTATTGATTATTATATTGGAGCAAAACCTGAAATGAAATTATCATTAAACAAATATAAACTATTTGAAAATTTTGCTCCCGGTATCTTTAAAAAGATTTGGGCTCATCATCATTATTATCTTTTTGTTCCTGAGAAAAATATTAAAATATGAAAATTATACAGAAAATTGTAATTAGTTTAATTATAGGTACTTTATTAATTTTTTTATGGTTAAGGTATATAGATTTTGCAGAATTATTATTTTATTTGAAACAGATAAATATCTTACCTGTTATTCCTTCAATATTTTTTTATCTGATGTCATATTTTATTCGTTCCCAGAGGTTAAGGTCATTATTGTCGCACAAAACTATAATCCCTGTATTTAGAAATTACACTTATGTTTTATCAGGAAATTTTGTTAATTATTTGATTCCTATTAGAGCGGGTGAAGTTATTAAGGCTTATTTTTATAAAAAAAATCATAACATAAAATGGGCAGAGTCTTTACCGTCAATCTTTATAGATAAATTTTTTGATACCTTTGCGATTTTTGTTGTTTTATTGTTAATTCCTTTTATTGGGATTACTCTTTCTGTGTATTTGAAGCTATTGTTAGTAGTTTTAGTTTTTATTTTTATTTTAGGTTTTTTTATTTTGTTTATGGCATCTTTGAGGGAAAACAATAAGTTTGTTTTAATTAATAAGAGTAAATTGAGTAGAGTTTATTTGATTATGAAAAGAATTTTTCATAAGTTACTTCTCTTATTGCCAATCAAATATAAAGATAAATTTTATGATTTTATTAAGCTTTTTTTGGAAGGTTTAGCTATTTTTAAAAATCATAAAAGGCTTTTTCCTGCTTGTTTGGTTTTAACACTTTTAGCGACTTTATCCGATAGTTTATTCTTTTTTTTAATGTTTAGAGCATTTAATGTACATATAAATTTTGCATATATATTATTTGGTTATACACTGATATTTTTATCTTATATATTGCCTCATCCACCGGCACAAATTGGCAGTAATGAGGTTATAATGATTTTAATCTTTGCTATTGGATTTGGACTTGACGAAAACTTAGTAAGTGCAGTAATGTCATTTTCTCATGTAATAACTGCTTTAGTGATTTTTATTACAGGGTCCTTGAGTTTAGCTTATGCCGGTATAAAATTAATAGACTTTATAAAAAATAAGGAGATAGATAATGAATGATGATAAGAAAAATTTAAAATTGTTGCAGTCACTGAAATCTGTAAAAGAATCAATTTTAATTCAATTACATAAAGTTATAGTTGGACAAGATGAAGTAATCGAGCAAATTTTGATAGCTTTGTTTTCTAATGGTCATTGTTTAATTGAGGGAGTGCCCGGTCTTGCAAAGACTTTGATGATATCTTCTTTGTCAAAAATTTTAGATTTAAAATTTAGTAGGATACAGTTTACTCCGGACTTAATGCCCTCTGATATAACGGGTACTGAAATCTTGGTTGAAAATAAAGAAACCGGTCAAAGAGAATTTAAATACATTAAAGGACCTGTATTTTCAAATTTTATACTCGCTGATGAAATCAATAGAACCCCTCCTAAAACTCAATCTGCATTACTACAAGCTATGCAGGAGTATGAGGTTACTGCCGGTAATGATACTTTTAAATTAGAACCTCCTTTCTTGGTCTTGGCAACTCAAAATCCTATTGAACAAGAGGGTACATATCCTTTGCCCGAAGCACAACTTGATAGATTTATGTTTCATATCGTTATTGATTATCCTGACTTTGAACAAGAAAAAGATATTGTTAAACAAAGTTTTATTAGAAATAACACCATAAAAAATAAAGATAATACTATCCAATCTGTAATATCTAAAGAGCAAATTATTTCTATCCAACAAGCTATTAATGATATCCCTGTTAATGATCACGTTATAGATTTTGCTGTTAAGTTGGTTAGAGCTAGTAGACCTAAAGCTAATGATGGGGATAGTCATATTTCTCCGGTATTAAAAAGTATCAAAGAAAAAATTAACTGGGGTGCCGGTCCGAGAGCTTCACAGTTTTTAGTTATTGCTGCAAAAACAAGAGCAATTTTAAATGGAAGATTGACTCCAAGTGTAGATGATGTAATTGCTGTTTCACATATTGTTTTGAGACATCGTATTTTAATTTCATATTCTGCTGAAGCTGACGGACTAAAATCTACTAACATAATTGACCAACTTATAAATGAAATTAATAAGTAAATTATAACTAAGGAACAGGGGACCTCCAGGATGCTTTTTTCCTTCTTGGAGGTCCCTTGTAGTGTCAAGTCCTAAATATGGTTGACAGTTTTTTTGTTTATTCATATCTTTAAATTTCCTTAAGCAATTTGATTTTCAATACTATTTTTATAAATATATGAAGGGGTTTTATACATTAAACTTAAGTG